>Ga0233425_10001284_pt1 | contig 57797 bp, 57 predicted proteins | sample Watercolumn_Towu_2_FD_181712 | JGI IMG/M metagenome (GOLD analysis project Ga0233425, IMG submission 181712) | Freshwater microbial communities from Lake Towuti, South Sulawesi, Indonesia - Watercolumn_Towuti2014_140_MG | ecosystem: Environmental > Aquatic > Freshwater > Lake | place...
TCAAGAGCAAGGTCCGCTCGTCGATGCGCTGCCTGCAAAACAACCCGGCCAAAATCCGCGCCTTCTATCAAAAGCCATCCTTGCAATATGCCGCATGAGTGTTGATATACTTATGAACTGATTAATATCGCGCATACTCTCCGGCGTTCTGGGAGGAGCAGGAACAGCGTCTCGGCCATGTTTTCGAGGGGTGGCTTGCCGAGACGCCCCGCACCTGGGGTTTCTTTTTCATTACCGGCTCGCCCTACCGGGCTTATCTGTTCGACGTTGGCGAACGCACGAAGTTTTGGCTTGTTTACAAAATCGACGAAGGGTCACGCATGGTTCACCTTGTTCGCATGTGGAATGCAGCCAAGGATCCGAGGAAATTTCGACTCTGAGGCGCCGCCGCGCCCGCTCACCCTTGGCCGCTGATGCGCTCCACTTGCGCGCCGCAGGCGCGCAGTTTGTCCTCGAGGCGCTCGAAGCCGCGGTCGAGATGATAGACGCGGTTGATGGTGGTCTCGCCGCGCGCGGCGAGCGCCGCGATGACCAGCGAGACGGAGGCGCGCAAGTCGGTCGCCATCACCGGCGCGCCTTCGAGATGATCGGCTCCGGCGACGATCGCCGTGTCGCCTTCGAGCTTGATATGCGCGCCGAGCCGGGCCAGCTCCTGCACATGCATGAAGCGGTTTTCGAAGATGGTTTCGGTGATGCGCGAGACGCCGCTCGCCCGCGTCATCAGCGCCATGAACTGCGCCTGCAGATCGGTGGGGAAAGCGGGGAATGGCGCCGTCGTCACGTCGACGGGCAGGATTCCGGAGCCGTTGCGCGCAATGCGCAGGCCCTCGTTGGTTTCGTCGATCCTCGCGCCGGCCTGCGCCAGGGCGTCGAGCGCCGCCTGAAGCAGGTCCGCGCGCGCGCCCTCGAGCAGAACGTCGCCGCCGGTCATGGCGACGGCCATGGCGTAGGTGCCGGCCTCGATGCGATCCGGTAGGACGGAGTGCCAGGCGCCGTGCAGCGACGGCACGCCTTCGATTTCGATCGTCGAGGTTCCCGCGCCTTCGATGCGCGCGCCCATCTTCGTCAGACATTCGGCGAGATCGACGATCTCGGGTTCGCGAGCGGCGTTGCGCAGCACGGTGGTCCCGCGCGCCAGCGACGCCCCCATCAGCGCCGTATGGGTGCCGCCGACCGTCACCTTGGGGAAGTCGATCTCGGCGCCGACGAGGCCGTTCCTGGCCGAACCGACGACATAGCCGTTCTCGATCTCGATTTTTGCCCCGAGCTTTTCGAGCGCCGTCAGGAGAAGATCGACGGGACGCGTGCCGATGGCGCAGCCGCCGGGGAGCGACACGCGGCATTCGCCCATGCGCGCGAGAAGCGGCGCGAACACCCAGAAGCTGGCGCGCATCCGCGAGACGAGTTCGTAAGGAGCGGTCGTGTCGACGATTTCGCGGGCGGTGAGATGGACGGTGCGGCCGGAATTGGCCGGTTTGCCGGGACGCTTGCCAGCGACGGCGTAATCGACCCCGTGATTGCCGAGGATGCGCTCGAGCTGCGTCACATCCGCGAGCAGCGGCATGTTTTCGAGGGTCAGCGTGTCTTTGGTCAGGAGCGAGGCGATCATCAGCGGCAGCGCCGCGTTTTTCGCGCCGGAGATCGGAATGGTTCCGTTCAGCTTCGCGCCGCCGGTGATCTTGATCTTGTCCATTACCCCTCGCTGTCGCTCTTTTCCGACGCCGCCTGCGCCGCGCGCTCACCCGCGCGTTCTCGGGCCTTGCGGCGCTGAAGATTGGCGCGCAGCGCCTCCGCCTGGGCGCGGCTGTTCTTCTTCCGCGAAACCGGCTCTTTTGGGGCGGCCGGGGGCCGGGGGCCGTCGCTCTGCGTCACGGGAGGCTTTCCTCCGCCGGCCATCGCCGTCGCCGTCCCCGTCACGCCGGCCGCACGACCAGCACGGCGTTGATGCCGCCGAAGGCGAAGGAGTTCGACATGGCGGCGCGGATTGGCGTCGGCCTGGCCGTGTTGGGGATCGGGTCGATCGGGCATTTGGGGTCGGGCTCGGTGAAATTGATGGTCGGCGGCGCGATCTGCTCGCGCATGGCGTTGATCGTCACGACCAGTTCGAGTCCGCCGCTGGCGCCGAGCGCGTGGCCGTGCACGGGCTTGGTCGAGGAGACGGGCGGCGGGGCGGCGCCGAAGACGGCGCGGATCGCCTCCGCCTCGTTGATGTCGTTGGCGTAGGTGGCCGTGCCGTGGGCGTTGAGATAGCCGATCTCGCCGGGCGCGAGGCCGGCGTCTTCGAGCGCCAGCCGCATGGCCGTCGACGGGCCTTCGAGATCGGAGCGCAGCGGGTCGAAGGCGTCGCTGGTGGTGCCATAGCCGGCAAGCTCGCACAGCGGCGCAGCGCCTCTTTCTCGCGCGGATTCGAGCGTTTCGAGAATGAAGACGGCAGCGCCCTCGCCCAGGGTCATGCCGTTGCGGCCCTTGGAGAAGGGCCTGCAGAGATCCGGCGTGAGGACGCGCAGCAGCTCCCAGGCCTTCATCCCGCCGAAGTTGATCGGCGCCTCCGAGCCGCCGACGACGGCGCGGTCGGCGCGCCCCGCCCGGATCATCTCCAGGCCCTCGCCGATCGCCTGACTGGCCGAGGAGCAGGCGCTCGCCAGCGCATAGGTTGGCCCCTTCGCGCCATAGCGCATACTGAGGACGGTCGGGGCGGCGCTCGGAATGATGCGCGGCACGCTCAGTGGGTCGAGCCGCTCCTTGAGGACGTATTCCGTATAGGCCTGGTTGTCGATGGAGGTGCCGCCGCCGATCCCGGTGCCGATGATGACGGCGGTGCGCTTGCCGGCGAGGCCGTCGCGGGCGAAACCCGCCTGCTTCATGGCTTCGTCCGCCGCGATCACCGAAAACTGGGTGAAGGGGTCGCAATAGGGCAGAATTTCCGCTTCCATATGGGCGGCGGGGTCGAACGCGGGCACCTGCGCCGCGATATGAATGCGGCCGGTGTAGGGACGGGACAGCGCGAGCTTACGCACCTGCGAGACGCCGCCCACCGCCGCCTCCCACAAGGTCTGCGCCCCGATTCCCGCCGCGGAGACCGCGCCCATTCCGGTAATGACCACCCGCCGCCGTGCGGCGTTCGACTGTGCTGTCGGCATTCGCCTCTTGCTCTCATGTCTCGTCGCCGCGGCCGTTTTTTCTGGCCTTGGCGGAACAACTAAAGGAACGCCGGGCTCTCTTTGCGTCAGCCGGCCCCCGTTTTTGTGGCCATATGCTTTAGCGGTCAAACCGCGCGAGCGGCAAGGGGGCGCAGGGGGCGTTTCGCCGTGCTCGCGTCCCCGGTTGCGAGTTCCGGCGATCTTGCGTATTTTGCTGGCGGATTCCGAAACGGCCGAGAGACCGGGGAACACGTCGTGGCCAACGCCGTCGCCATCGTGACAATGAACGAAGGGCGCGCCTGCGCCCTCGCGGCCGCGCGCCTATCCGGCCTGCTGCTTCTTAGCCGCCCCTGAGCGCCCGAAGGGCTTCGCGCCCAGGCCTTCAGGGGAAACCGGCTCGAACCCATCCGACGAGGCCCGCCGCGCGGGCGCAGCGCCACAGGAACACCTTCATGACAAGGCAAGCGAAACCCTCCCCCGCGCAGGGCGCCGGGGTCGAACGCGTCGTCATTTTCGACACCACCTTGCGCGACGGGGAGCAGTCGCCCGGCGCCTCCATGACCTTCGAGGAGAAGCTGGAGGTCGCCGATCTCCTGGATCATCTGGGCGTCGACATCATCGAGGCGGGCTTTCCCATCGCCAGCCAGGGCGACTTCGAGAGCGTTTCGGAAGTCGCAAGGCGCCTGAAGACCGCCACGGTCGCCGGCCTCGCCCGCGCCCAGGAAAAAGACATCGACCGCTGCGCCGAAGCGCTGAAGGGCGCCCGGCGCGCACGCATTCACACCTTCATCTCCACCTCGCCCGTGCACATGAAATACAAGCTCCAGATGGAGCCCGACCGCGTGCTGGAGCTGGTCGCCTCCTCCGTGACCCGCGCGCGCAATCATGTCGAGGACGTGGAATGGTCGGCCGAGGACGGCACGCGCACCGAAATCGACTTTCTGTGCCGCTGCGTCGAAACCGCGATCAAGGCGGGCGCCACGACGATCAACATTCCCGACACGGTCGGCTACGCGACGCCGGCGGAATATGAACAACTGTTCCGCACGGTGCGCGAGCGCGTGCCCAATTCCGACAAGGCGATCTTCTCGGTGCACTGCCACGACGATCTGGGCCTGGCGGTGGCGAATTCCCTGGCCGGCGTGCGCGGCGGCGCGCGGCAGATCGAATGCACCATCAACGGCATCGGCGAGCGCGCGGGCAATGCGGCGCTGGAAGAAGTCGTGATGGCGATGAAGACGCGCGCCGACGCCCTGCCCTTCTACACCAATATCGACGCCAAGCTGCTCACGCGCGCGTCGAAACTCGTTTCGGCGGTCACGTCCTTTCCCGTGCAATACAACAAGGCCATCGTCGGCCGGAACGCCTTTGCGCATGAGAGCGGCATCCACCAGGACGGGATGCTCAAGAACGCCCACACTTACGAGATCATGACGCCCGAAAGCGTCGGCGTCTCCAAGACCTCGCTGGTCATGGGCAAGCATTCGGGCCGCCACGCCTTCCGCGAGAAACTGAAGGAGCTCGGCTATGATCTGGGCGACAACCAGCTCGAAGACGCCTTCAAGCGTTTCAAGGACTTGGCCGACCGCAAGAAATTCGTCTACGACGAAGACCTGATGGCGCTGGTCGACGACGAGATCGTCAATGCGGGCGAACATATCAAGGTGCTGGCGCTGATGGTGATGGCCGGCACGCACGGGCCTCAATCGGCGGCCCTGACGCTCGACATCGACGGCGAGAAGGTCACGCATCAGGCGACCGGCAACGGCCCGGTGGACGCCATTTTCAACGCCATCAAGGCGCTGGCGCCGCACGAGGCGACGCTGGAACTGTTCCAGGTCCATGCGGTGACGGAGGGCACGGACGCGCAGGCGGAAGTTTCGGTGCGCCTCTGCGAAGACGGCAAGTCGGTGACGGGCCGCGGCGCGGACCCGGACACGCTGGTCGCTTCCGCGCGCGCCTATGTCTCCGCGCTCAACAAGCTGATGGTCAAACGCGCCAGGACGAAACCCGAGGCGATGCAGGCGGTTTAATTCGCTCGGAGCGCGGGCAGGGAAAAGTCGTCGCTCCCCCGTCCGGCTCCTCGATCGCGCTGAGCGTACCCACTTCCTTCGAGGTTCACATTGTCTCAATGCCTGACTGCGAAGGAAGGGGCTTCGGTCATCCCATCCCGCCCAGATGCTCCGCCACGGTGAAAATGTCCTTGTCGCCGCGGCCGCACATGTTCATCACCATCAGGTGATCGCGCGGCTTTTGCGGAGCGAGTTCAATCACCTTGGCCAGCGCGTGCGAGGGCTCCAGCGCCGGGATGATGCCCTCCAGCTTCGAACAAAGCTGGAAAGCGTCGAGCGCCTCCCTGTCCGTGGCGTTCAGATATTTTACGCGCCCCGATTCATGGAGCCAGGAGTGCTCCGGCCCGATGCCGGGATAGTCGAGGCCCGCCGAGATCGAATGGCCCTCGAGAATCTGGCCGTCGCCGTCCATCAAGAGATAGGTGCGGTTGCCGTGCAGCACGCCCGGCCGCCCGCCGGTGAGCGAGGCCGCATGGCCGTTGGGCACGTCGACGCCATGGCCGGCCGCCTCGACGCCGTAAATCTCGATTCCGGGCTCGTCCAGAAACGGATGAAACAGGCCGATGGCGTTGGAGCCGCCGCCGATGCAGGCGACGAGCGAATCGGGCAGGCGCCCCTCCATCTCTTGCATCTGCGCGCGGGTTTCGTTGCCGATGATCGACTGGAAGTCGCGCACCATGGCGGGATAGGGGTGCGGACCCGCCGCCGTGCCGATGCAGTAGAAGGTGTTCGAAACGTTCGTCACCCAGTCGCGCAGCGCCTCGTTCATCGCGTCCTTGAGCGTGCGCGCGCCGCTTTGCACCGGCCGCACTTCCGCGCCGAGCATCTTCATGCGAAACACGTTGGGCTTTTGCCGCTCCACGTCGACGGCGCCCATATAGACGACGCAGTCGAGGCCGAAGCGCGCGCAGGCCGTGGCGGTGGCGACGCCGTGCTGGCCGGCGCCCGTCTCGGCGATGATGCGCTTCTTGCCCATGCGCCGCGCCAGTAGAATCTGCCCCAGCACATTGTTGATCTTGTGCGCGCCGGTGTGGTTGAGCTCGTCGCGCTTGAAATAGACCTTGGCGCCCAGCTTTTCACCGTTCTTGCCATCCTCCGCCGTCTCGCGCAGATGCTCGGTGATGCGCTCGGCGTAATAAAGCGGGCTGGGGCGGCCGACGTAATGCTTGTGGAGGCCGGCGAGCTCCTCGTGGAAGGCCGGATCGTCCTTGGCCTCCTTATAGGCCTGCTCCAGATCGAGCACGAGCGGCATCAGCGTCTCGGCGACGAAGCGTCCGCCGAAAATGCCGAAGCGGCCGTTTTCGTCCGGGCCGGCGCGGTAGGAGTTGGGGAAGGGTGCGTTCACGGGCGGTCCTCGGAGTTGGCTTCTCCGCCATTCCATAGGCTTTTCGGCCAAAGGACGGAAGTGGCCGCGCGCGCCGCGATCTCTGCCTCACGCGCGATTTGACCTTCCCGCCGCGCGCACCTATCTCTTTCGGCAAGACGGCGAACTCGGCGCAAACTCATGGCTCTTCTTCCCATCATCACCCTTCCCGATCCGCGGCTGCGGCAGATTTCGACGCCGGTGCAGCGCGTCGACGCCGACATACTGCGGCTCCTCGACGACATGCTGGAGACCATGTATGACGCGCCGGGCGTGGGCCTCGCCGCCGTCCAGGTCGCGGTGCCGAAGCGCCTCGTGGTCGTCGACGCGGCGAAGAAAGAGGAGCCGCGCGCGCCGCTCTATCTCATCAATCCCGAAATCGTCTGGGCCTCCGAGGAGCTCGGCGTCTACGAAGAGGGCTGCCTCTCCGTGCCCGACTATTTCGAGGATGTGAAGCGCCCGGCGCGCGTGCGCCTGCGTCACCTCGACCGCGCCGGCGCCGTGCAGGAATTCGACGCCGACGGCTTTCTGGCTACCGTCGTGCAGCACGAGATCGAGCATCTCGACGGCGGGCTGTTCATCGACCATCTCTCGCGCCTCAAGCGCGAGCGCGTCGTCAAGAAATTCACGAAAGAGGCGAAGTTCCGGCCGGCGATCCGCGCGCGCCGGCCGCAGCCGGAGCCCGCCGCGGCCGAAGCCGAGATCTGAGCCCAAATATGCGCGTCGTCTTCATGGGCACGCCGGATTTCGCGACGGCGCTGCTGAAGGAGCTCGTCGCGCGCGGGCACGACATCGCGGCCGTCTACACCCAGCCGCCGCGTCCGGCCGGGCGGGGGATGGCCGAGCGCAGGTCGCCCGTCCACGAACTCGCCGAGAGCCTGGGCCTGCCGGTGTTCGCGCCCAAGAGCCTGCGCGGGGTGGAGGAGCAGGCGCGCTTTGCGGCGCACAAGGCCGACCTGGCCGTGGTCGCCGCCTACGGGCTGATCCTGCCCAGACCCGTCCTCGACGCGCCGCGCTTCGGCTGCCTCAATCTGCACGGTTCGCTCCTGCCGCGCTGGCGCGGCGCGGCGCCCATTCAGCGCGCCGTCATGGCCGGCGACCTCGACACCGGCGTCGAGGTGATGAAAATGGAGGAGGGGCTCGACACCGGCCCCGTGGCCCTTTCGGCCCGCCTGCCCATCGGCCCGGACATGACGGCGGGCGAGCTTCACGACGCCCTGGCGCCGCTCGGCGCGCGGCTCATGGGCGACGCGCTCGATCTCCTGGCGCGCGGCGAACTGCGCTTTACGCCGCAGACCGAGGCGGGAGCCTGTTACGCCGAAAAGATCGACAAGGCGGAGGCGCGCATCGACTGGCGCCGGCCGGCGCGCGAACTCCACAATCTGGTGCGCGGCCTTTCGCCGTTTCCCGGCGCGTTTTTCGAAGCCGATCTCGGCCACGGCCGCGAACGCGTGAAAGTGCTGCGGGCGCGCGCCGAGGCGGGCGCCGGGCGTCCCGGCGAAGTTCTCGACGAGACCGGTCTTGTCGCCTGCTGCGAGGGCGCGCTGCGGCTGCTGCGGGTGCAGCGCGCCGGCAAGGCGCCGATGGCGATCGAGGAATTTTTGCGCGGGCGAAAGCTGACGAAAGGCGCCGCCCTGGATCCTTGCGCGGACGAAGCGACCCCGTAATCCGGCGCGCCCCTTGGCGAGCGGCGGCGCAATAGCCCTGTGCGGTTACGCCCGCTTGGACGCGTTTCTTCCCTCGCGTTCGGACGGCAGGCGCGCGCTCCGTCCCAGATCTTCGCACTGCTCGGCGAGCCGCGTCACGCTCTCGACGCGCACCTCGCGCGTCTCGGCGCCGACGCCGATTTCGCGCAGCTTGGCGAAAGCGCGCGAAAGGGTCTCCTGCTTGACGCCGAGGCGCTCGGCGATCAGCCGCTTGTCGTAAGGGAGGCGGAACCGGCAGCGCTCCTCGCCCGGCGGGCACAGCGAGAGGATGAAGCGCGCGAGCCGCTGATCGGCGTTCTGCCCCTTGAGCGATTCGATCTCCGCCGTCAGCGAGGCGATCCGCTCCTTGGCGTCCTGCATCATCGCGGCGCAAAGCGCCGGCGATTCACGCATGACCCTCGCGAAGCGGCCCGCCGGAAGCTTGAGCACTGCAACCGGCCCCACCGCCTCCGCGGAGACGCCGCAGGTCTCGCCCGAGCCGGACGGCGCGTCGCCGACGCTTTCCCCGTCGGCACGGATGGCGATCAGGGTTTCGTCGCCGTTGGCGGCGGTGCGCAGGAGCTTGACGTATCCGCTCACGACGACGACGAACGCGGTCACCGGATCGCCCTGCCGGAAAATGACGCCGCCGTCCTCGAACGACTCGATCTTCGCCTCGAGGGCGAGACGGTCGAGCGTCGCATCGTCCACGACCGCGAACAGCCGCACGTCGCGCAGCGGAGGCGCATCCGCCATGTGGCTCGCTCCTCCCCGACGCCCGAGCCTCCGCTTGCGCGACAGCGTTTCGAACGGCAGCGCGATGTCCACGGATTGCGTCGTCAAAGCTCGCATCTCCTCCGCTCCTCGTCCTTTGTCGACAAGGCAGGAGCGTCGACAAGGCGGGAGCTTTCCTTCGCCCTGCGCCGCTTCGCCGCCGCGAGGTCTCGCGAAGTCCCGGACTCGGATATCAAGAATTCGACTTGGTCAGATTATCGCGGTTGACCGCGCCGGAAAAGGCGATGCGGCGGGACAAACCGTCGCATGGCCGCGCCGTATGGCCGCGCCGCTTGGCGGCGACCGGAGCGCCGCAGCTTATCCGCCTCGATCCGGACGGCTGCGCTCGAGGAGAAACACCGCCTGCTCGCCCATGAGGTTCCACACCCACCAGGGGGCGTTGACTCTGATGGGCGCGCCGGAGCGGTCGAGCGCCGCCGCCCGTTCGATCCTGGCGCCGATGCTCTCGACGAGTTCGACGAAGTCCCTGATCGTGCAAAGATGAATATTGGGCGTGTCGTGCCAGCGATGCGCCAGATTCGACGTGACCGGCATCCGCCCGAGCAGCAGCAATTCCGCGCGCACGCGCCAGTGGCCGAAATTGGGGAAGGAGACGATGGCGCGCCGCCCGATGCGCAGCATATGCAGCATCACCTCGCGCGGGCGGCGCGTCGCCTGCAGCGTCTGCGACAGGATCACATAATCGAAGCCGTCGTCGGGATAGTCGGCGAGGTCCGCGTCGGCGTCGCCCTGGATCACCGAGAGGCCCTTGGCGACGCATTGGTTGACGCCCTGCTGCGACAGTTCGACGCCGCGCCCGTCCACGCGCTTTTCGCGCGCCAGCAGCTCCAGCAGCGCCCCGTCGCCGCAGCCGACATCGAGCACGCGCGAGCCCGGCGCGACCATGCCGGCGATGACCGCGAGGTCGCGCCGCTCGGCGCCCACACGCAGCGCGTTGGAGGCCCCGTTTGCGGTCACGCCCGCGCCTCCGCCGTCTCGTCGCCGATCCCGCGCGCCTGCGCGGCGGCGCGCAGGAAGCCGCGCGTCGTCGCGAAGAACATGGGCTCGTGCAGCAGGAAGGCGTCGTGGCCCTTGTCCGACTCGATCTCCACGAAGGAGACCGACGCGCCGCTGGCGTTGAGGGCATGCACGATCGCGCGCGAATCCGAGGTGGGATAGAGCCAGTCGGAATCGAAGGCGACGACGCAAAAGCGTGTCTTCGTTCCCCGGAACGCGCCGGCGAGCGAGCCGTCGTAGTCCGCCGCGAGGTCGAAATAGTCGCAGGCGCGGGTCACGAAGAGATAGGAATTGGCGTCGAAGCGCTCGACAAAGGCGAGGCCCTGGTGGCGCAGATAGTTCTCGACCTGGAAATCCGCGTCGAAGGAAAAGGTCGGCGCCGAGCGATCCTGCAGCTTGCGCCCGAACTTGCGCTGCAGCGCCGCTTCGGAAAGATAGGTGATGTGCGCCGACATGCGCGCCACCGCCAAGCCCTTTTCGGGACGCACGCCCTGTTCGAGATAGCGCCCCGCCCGCCAGTCGGGATCGGCCATCACGGCTTGGCGCCCGACCTCGTGAAAGGCGATGTTCTGCGCGGAATGCTTCGCCGCCGTGGCGATCGGCATCGCCGAAAACACGCGCTCGGGATAGCTTGCCGCCCATTGCAGCACCTGCATCCCGCCCATCGAGCCGCCGGCCACGCAAAAGAGGCTGTCGATCCCCAGATGATCGATCAGCATCGCCTGCGCGCGCACCATGTCGCGGATAGTGACGACGGGAAAATCGAGGCCATAGGGCTTGCCCGTAGCCGGATTGACCGAGGCCGGGCCGGTCGTGCCCATGCAGCCGCCCACGACGTTGGAGCAGATGAGGAAATAGCGGTCCGTGTCGAAAGGCTTGCCGGGGCCGACCAAGGCGTCCCACCAGCCCGGCTTGCCAGTGACGGGATGCGTGCTGGCGGCGTATTGGTCGCCGGTCAGCGCGTGACACAGCAGGATGGCGTTGGAGCGCGCAGCGTCGAGCGCGCCATAGGTCTCATAGGCGATGGTCAGGGGCGCGATGAACCGCCCGCCGTCGGTGGCGAGCGGCCGGTCGACGGGGAAGACGGCCGTCTTGCCGTTTGGCGGCGCGGTCTCGGCCAAACGGTCGACCGTCTCGGTTGCGCTGGACAAGATTTCTCCCCTCGTTCGATTTGACGAACGATTTGTTCGTCACCATCGGGGGCGGCGCGGGAGGTGTCAAGGGCGACGCGGCGGGCGAAGGGCCGTTGGCGCGTCCTCCACCTGCCCGCCCTTCGGCGCGCCCGCTTTCTTGACACCCGCCGCCGCCAATGCGAACGGACGCGGGCGGCGGCCGGGAAACGGGCAAGACAGGCGAAACGGGCGGGGCGGATGGCGAAGGCGTTTATTTTTCCGGGTCAGGGGTCGCAGGCGGTCGGCATGGGCAAGGCGCTGGCCGAGGCCTTTCCGCAGGCCCGGGCGGTGTTCGCGGAAGTGGATTCGGCGCTGGCGCAGCCCCTCTCGAAGCTCATATTCGAGGGGCCCGAGGCGGAACTGACGCTGACCGCCAACGCCCAGCCGGCGCTGATGGCGGTGTCGCTCGCGGCCCTGCGCGCGCTGGAGGCGGAGGCCGGGCTCGATCTCGCGCGCGACGCCAAGTTCGTCGCCGGCCATTCGCTGGGCGAATATTCCGCGCTTGCCGCCGCCGGCGCGCTGGCGATTTCCGACACGGCGAAGCTGCTGCGTCTGCGCGGCGACGCCATGCAGAAGGCGGTTCCGGTCGGCCAGGGCGCCATGGCGGCGCTGCTCGGCGCCGACCTCGATCAGGCCAGAGCCATCGCCGCCGAGGCGGCGGCGCAAGGCGGCGTCTGTCAGGTCGCCAACGACAATGGCGGCGGACAGGTCGTCGTCTCCGGCGCCAAAGCGGCGGTGGAAAAGGCGATCGACCTCGCCAAGGACAAGGGGATCAAGCGCGCCGTGCTGCTGCCGGTGTCGGCGCCCTTCCATTGCGCGCTGATGCAGCCCGCCGCCGACGCCATGCGCGCGGCGCTGGCGGACGCGAAAATCTTGGCGCCACGAGTTCCCGTGGTCGCGAATGTGACGGCCTCGCCCGTGAGCGACCCGGAAGACATTCGCCGCCTTCTGGTCGAGCAAGTCACCGGCGCGGTGCGCTGGCGCGAATGCGTCGCTTTCATCGCTGGCCAGGGCGTCGACAAATTCGTCGAATGCGGCGCGGGCAAGGTGCTGGCGGGCCTCTTGAAGCGCATCGCGCCCGGCGCGTCGGCCGTGTCGGTCGGAACGCCCGCCGATCTCGACGCCTACCGCGCTTTCGTTTGAGCGCTCTTCAAGCCCCCGGGTCGTGAGGCTCGATCAGGTGTCGTTCGCGCGCAGCGCGCGCTTTCAAGAGCGCCCGCACGACTCTTGCGACGACGGCGATATCGTCGCGCGAGACCTGCGTCTCCAGTTCATGGTCGAGCGCGCGAAGCCGTGCGTCGGCCGCTGTCATGAGATCCCGCCCCTTCTGCGTAACCACGGAACGGACGCTGCGGCGATCGGCGGGATTCGGACGGCGCTGAACCAGACCGTCCGCCGCTAGTCGGTTGAGCATGTTCGAGACCGCCGCGTCGTCGATGCGCAGCGCTTCCGCGATCCGGCGCACCGAAGCGCCATCGCCCTCGCAGACGCCGAGCACATAAAGGCGCTGCGGATTTAGTTCGCTCGGAAAGGCGGGGCCGTAAAACTCTTGGATGGCGCGCCATCCAAGATAGAAATTGTAGCACAGCAATGCGTCATATGGCGCCTCAACGGTCGCCCCGTCAGGATTCCCTTTCCGGCGGCGTGATGTCGGCATGTCTGAAGACCATGGTGGATGGGTCGATCAGATCGAAGAACGCCCGAGCGACCCCGTCGCGCATGATAGCCGAGGCGGCGTGCTCTGCGGAAGGGCGATCCAGCCAGTACACGGCGTCGATCCAAGTTCCGTCTTCGGCTTTCGCTAAGGTTCTCGCCTTGAAACCAGGGTAGCCTTGCAGCGTGGGGGTCATTTCGTGCGCGGCCCGTCGCAGATCCTCGTCCGACGTCCCGGGCTTGGTCTTGAAAGTCACGAGTTCGAGCGTCGTCGCGGAAATCATGGCGTATCCTCCCTGCGGCAATATAATATACACATATATTAAAAGGTGGCAATCGCTGATCTCGCCGAAACGACAGAGGCGAATGGATGGCCGGCGCGACTGCGTGTCGCAAGGGCTCGGCAGAGCGGGCGCGATGGGCTAGTAGAGCCCATCAATAGGGCAGGGCCGTCGCCGTCCGAGGCGCCGGGCGGATAGGGAGAGACGCGAATGTTCGATCTTTCAGGCAAGACGGCGCTGGTCACGGGCGCGAGCGGCGGCATCGGCAAGGACATTGCGCGCGCGCTGCACAAGGCCGGGGCCGCCGTGGCGCTGTCCGGCACGCGTGAGGAGGCGCTGGAGGCGCTGGCGGGCGAACTCGGCGCGCGCACGCACGTGCTGCAATGCGATCTCTCCGACAGGGAGCAGACCGACAAGCTTATTCCGGCCGCCGAAGCGGCGATGGGCGGCCTCGACATTCTCGTCAACAATGCGGGCCTCACGCGCGACATGCTGTTCATGCGCCTCAAGGACGAGGACTGGGACGCGGTGATCGCCGTCAACCTCACGTCGACCTTCCGCCTTTCGCGCGCGGCGCTGCGCGGGATGCTGCGCAAGCGCTGGGGCCGGATCGTCAACATCGCCTCGATCGTCGGCGTCACCGGCAATCCCGGGCAGGCGAATTACGCGGCTTCCAAGGCCGGCATGATCGGCATGACCAAGTCGCTGGCCGCCGAGGTCGCGGCGCGCGGCGTGACCGCGAACTGCCTCGCGCCGGGCCTCATAGAAAGTCCGATGACCGACGTGCTGACCGAGGCGCAGAAGGAGACGATCCTGAAGTTCGTTCCCGCAGGACGGCTCGGTTTGGGCGCGGACGTCGCCGCCGGCGTCGTCTATCTGGCGAGCAACGAAGCCGCCTATGTCACCGGCCAGACGCTGCATGTGAACGGCGGCATGGCGATGATCTGAGCGGCGAACCGCGCGTGACCAGCGACGCGGCGCCCTCTCGCCATGGCCGGGGAAGTATGCTACCAGACGCGTCGCCGCTTGGGGGGGAGGCGTTTCCGGCCATTGAACCGCTGTTCGTCGCCCAGGCGGCGGCGTCCATCGGCTTAAGCGGACGATGGCGCGGCCGACAGAGTTTTTGAGACGGCGGCGGCGTGCGGTTCCGGACAGGAGCGCGCGCGGTCGCTCAATTCGGCGCCGGGGCGGGACGCAACCGTCGCGAGCGCCATAATCGAACGAGGATCAGGGCAAATGAGCGATGTCGCCGAGCGCGTAAAGAAGATTGTTGTCGAACATCTCGGCGTCGAGCCCGAGAAGGTGGTCGACAAGGCCAACTTCATCGACGATCTGGGAGCCGACTCGCTCGACACGGTCGAACTCGTCATGGCGTTCGAGGAAGAGTTCGGCGTCGAGATTCCGGACGACGCGGCCGAGACGATCATGACCGTCGGCGACGCCGTCAAATTCCTGGAAAAGGCGAAAGCCGCCTGACGGCTTGGGGCCGCGCGGCGCTCGGCGACGAGGCGCCGCGCGCCGGACCGTCGCAAGCGCGTCGCACACGATATGCCTCGAGAGTGAACCATGCGCAGGGTGGTCGTCACCGGGCTCGGCGTCGTTTCTCCGCTGGGCTGTGGCGTTGATACGAATTGGCGGCGTCTGATCGCCGGCGAGTGCGGCTTCCGCCGCATCGACACTTTTGAAACTTCCGACCTCGCCTGCCAGATCGCGGCGATGGTGCCGCGCGGCGACGGCTCCGACGGCTCGTTCAATCCCGACGATTGGTTCGATCCGAAAGAGCAGCGCAAGGTCGACGACTTCATCGTCTACGGCGTCTGCGCCGCCACCCAGGCGCTCGCCGACGCCGGCTGGAAAGCCGACACCCCGGAAAAGCAGGAGACGACCGGCGTCCTGATCGGCTCCGGCATCGGCGGCCTGGGCGGCATTTACGAAACCTCCGTCACCTTGAAGGAAAAAGGGCCGCGCCGCGTTTCGCCCTTCTTCGTCTCCGGACGCATCATCAATCTCGCCTCGGGCTACGTCTCGATCATGCACGACCTCAAAGGGCCGAATCATGCGGTCGTGACCGCCTGCGCGACGGGCACCCACGCCATCGGCGACGCCGCCCGCCTCGTCGCTCTGGGCGACGCGGAGGTGATGGTCGCCGGCGGCGCCGAGTCGCCCGTCAACCGCATCGGCGTTGCGGGCTTCGCCGCCTGCCGCGCGCTCTCCACCGGCTTCAACGACCGCCCCGAAGCCGCCTCGCGCCCTTACGACCGCGATCGCGACGGTTTCGTGCTGGGCGAGGGCGCGGGCTGCGTCGTGCTCGAATCCTACGAGCACGCCAAAGCGCGCGGCGCGAAAATCTACGCGGAAATCGTGGGCTACGGCATGTCCGGCGACGCCTATCACATCACCGCGCCCTCTCCAGAAGGCGACGGCGCCTATCGCTGCATGGCCGCGGCGCTCAAGCGCGCGGGCCTCTCCGTCTCCGACGTGGATTACGTCAACGCGCACGGCACGTCGACGCCGCTCGGCGACGAGATCGAGCTCAACGCGGTGCATCGCTTGCTCGGCAATGCGGAGCCCAAACTCTCCATGTCGTCGACGAAATCGGCGATCGGCCATCTTCTCGGCGCGGCCGGCGCCGTCGAAGCGATTTACACGATCCTCGCTTTGCGCGATCAGATCGCGCCGCCGACCCGCAATCTCGACAATCCGTCCGTCGAAACGGCGTTGGACCTCGTGCCCCATACGGCGCGCAAGCGGCCGATCGAAGTGGCTTTGTCGAACTCGTTCGGCTTCGGCGGCACCAACGCGTCGATAGCGCTCCGCGCGGCGAGCTAAGCAGGCATTCGTTGCTTCGCCAACGAACGCCTGCTTAGTTCTACTGCGTCACGAAAATTGGCGGCGCTCGGCGCGCCGTCATTGCGAGGAACGGAGTGACGAAGCAATCCAGGGGTTTGTCTTGACTTCTGGATTGCTTCGCTTCGCTCGCAATGACGGTCGCAACATTCCGAGACCTTGCTTCAACACGCCGTTTCCACGCGATCTTCAGCTTTTTGTGACGCAGTAGAATTAGCGTCCTTGATTTCGCAGGATTTTCTGCGGAAAACCGGTGCCCACTTTTCCACAATCCTGCTTGGGGCGCGTCGGCGTCACAGCGCCAGATCGATCGTCGCCGGCACGTGATCGGACGGCCGCTCCCAGCCGCGCGCTTCGCGAAGAACCTCCAGCCGCTCGAGCGCGCCGCCGAGCGCCGGACTGACGAGGATGTGATCCAGCCGGCGTCCGCGATTCGAAGCCGCCCAATCCGCGGCGCGATAGCTCCACCACGTATAGAGCTTCTCCTCGGCCGGAACGAAATGGCGCATGGCGTCGATCCAGGGGCCGGCTTCGAAAACCTTCCTCAGCTTTTCCACCTCGACCGGCGTGTGGCTGACGATTTTCAGCATCTGCCGGTGGCTCCAGACATCGTGTTCGAGCGGCGCGATATTGAGGTCGCCGACCAGCGCGACGCGTCCCTCGGTCACGCGCTCGCGCACGATCCATTCGCGCATTGCGTCGAGGTAATCGAGCTTGTGCGCGAATTTCGGATTGATCGTTACGTCGGGTTCGTCGCCGCCGGCGGGCACATAGAAGTTATGGACGACGACAGGGCCGCCCTTCGCCTCGACTTCGACGGCGATATGGCGCGCTTCGCCCTTGTCGCAGAAATCGCGTTTGTCGAGAAGGCGCAACGGCTGCTTCGAGGCGACGGCGACGCCGTGATAGCCCTTCTGGCCGTTTATCGCCAGATGCCCGTAGCCAAGCGCGCGAAAATCGGCCGAGGGAAACTCGGCGTCCCGGCATTTCGTTTCCTGCAAGCACAGCACATCCGGCGCGCACTCCTTGAGGAAACGGGCGACGAGCGGCATCCGCAGGCGCACCGAATTGATGTTCCAGGTGGCGATCTTCACGCGGCGGGCGCCTGACTCTTCGACTTGTCGCCGAAAAGGAAAGGCGCCACGTCGACGACGCCGGGCGTCTTTTCCGCGCCGAAGGGCATCGGCCGGCACACCGCCATGGCGGACAGGCCGACGCGCGCCGTGAGCAGACCGTTGAGCACGCCCTCGCCGAGCTTCGCGGAGAGCCGCGCCGCGATGCCGTGGCCGACCACCTGCTGGAGCACGGAGTCGCCGACGGCGAGGCCGCCGGTGATTGCAAGATGCGCGCCGACGGAGCGCGCCAGCTTGAAGAAGCCGAAGAGCCCGGGCCGTCCGCCGTAGATTTCGGAGATGCGCCGCATCAGCATGATCGCCTGGCCGGCGACGAAGATCACGTCGAGGATTGCGCGCGGGCTGACCGTCGTGACGATGGAGACGCGCTTGGCGGCCGTCGCGATTTCGCGGCGCGCCTGTTCGTCGAGCGGCGCGACGAGATTGCGCTCGGCGAGATCGACGAGATCGCGCCCGTCGATGATCTTCGTCGAAAACTCCAGCACCGTTGCGCGGGCGCGGGCCATGTCGGCGCGGTTCTGGTAGAGGCGGCACAATTCGCCGATGCGCGCCTTGGCGGCCTTGGCGTCGTCGCCCGCGCGCGCCTCGCCGAGCGCGACATGCAGCTTGGCGATGCGGTTTTGCCTCGCGACCGCGTAGATTTCGCGCGCTGCGAGGGCCAGCGCCGCGACGCCCAGCGCGACGGCCAGCGCGAGGCCGACGCCGCCGAGTATCGCGGAGTGGAGGAAGAGATCCTCGACCAGATTCCACAGCCAAAGGCCGGCCGCGAGCGAGACGAGCCCGCCGAGCGCGGACCAGAACACGCCGCTCCAGGACAGCACGAAGCGGCGCAGCAGGCCGCCGATCTGCGCAGCTTCGACCGCGGCCTCGTCGCCCGCGAAGCCTTGCGTGAGCTCCCGCACCTCGCGCTCGAAGGCGTCCTCGTCGGACTCGATGACCTGCGCGACGGTTCGGCGCGCGGCGTCGCCGTCCGGCCCGGCCTGCTGCGGGCGCGGCGTGGTGACGGTCTTGTCGCCGTCCAGTCGGAAGGCGCGCGGGCGCGGCCTGCGCTCGGGTTCGCTCATGAATCGGCTCCGTTGGGGCCCCGCCGCCACCTTTACTCCGCCGCGCGGCAAAACGGGAGGGGCGCCGCGACGCGCCGCGCCGTTTCGCGCCGGCTCCTTGCGCCGCGCGTCCGATCGTCGCGCTAGCGCGCTTTCCGACCGAACGGAATCGTTCGGTCGATAAGAAATCGCGCCAGATCAAAATGTTGGAGCGCATTCTGATCGAAAAAGTCTGTCAACTTTTTCGGAATGCGCTCTCGGCCTCGCCGCTACAGCTACGCTTGACGCGTCGCCAGCGGTCGCTTACCTCGCCTGTCACGAGGATTGGCCGGCTGCTTCGCTCCTGAATCTGGTGCGCGTGTCAGGTCAGGGCGCGGCGCTTGCATACGCCGATCACGAAACGGGCGCGGAGAGACGCAGGCGCCCCTTCGCCCGTAAAGCAATCGTCTCCCCCCGCATTCGCGACGTTACGGCGCGCAGACCGCGCAACCGAAAGGACTCTTCGCCCATGAGGCCGGACCACCTGTATTTTCTCATGACCATGATCCGTCACGCCTGCCTCGCCGGCGCCTTCATTTATGCGGCGAAAGTCGCCGTGGTGCTCGCCAAGGCGTTTTGAGTCGGGGCAGCCGGGCCGATTTCAGTATCCCGCCGCCACGACCGCCGGCCGCTCCCAGTCGAAGCGATAGTTTAGACCGATGCGGACGCTGTGAAAGCGCGCCGGCGTGGTTTGGGTCGCCGTGAAATACGAGCCGGGGAGAAGGCCGACATTGCCAAATCCGGGCGCAGTTACGCTCGTCGCGCCGAGATCGACATAAAGATATTCGACTTTCGCCGAGAGGCCGCAGAATGGCGTCGCCCATTCGACGCCGCCGCCCACCGTCCAGCCGACGCGCGCGCCGCCCGCGTCTCCGCCGCCGAAAAGAAAGCCGGGCAGCGCCGGGAATATGTCGGAATATCTGAGGGTCTGCGCGACATGTCCGTAAGCCAGGCCGCCCGTTACGTAAAAGAGAATGCGAGGATCGATCGGCGCGACGCCTATGCGCGCGCGCGCCGTTCCGAACCAGTCCACGCGCGCGGCGGCGTCGATCACGCCGACATGGGCGCCCAGCCCCGGCGCGCCGGGATCAGGCGTCGAGAGGGCGTTGGCGCGAGTCGAGAGGTCTGCTCCCTGAATGTCGGCCTCGAATCCAAAGACGAGCCACGGCGCGAGGTGGCGGTTCACGCCGATCTGACCGCCGCCGATCACGCCGGAGAGATTGGGCCGCGCGACCCAGGACGCGTATTCCGCCAAGTCGGTTGGAATGGGGAACGGCGTCCAGAAGAAGTGTGAGCCGTAGGCCGGGGCGCCGCCGCCAAAACCGTAACCGATATTGAGGCCGCCATAGACGCCGTTCCAGGAAAAGGCGGGCGGCGGCGACTGCGCAACCGCGGCCGAGGACGCGACCGCGGCGGCCGTCGCCATGAGAAAACGAGAGAATTTCATCGTTGCGCGGCTCCGGGCGGCGTTGCGCCGAAGGTCCGACCTGCGCGGCGGCGCCGTGGGTCAGCCGGATCATGATCGAGGTTTCGGCTCCACTCGGCCCTCGAAGACGCCCGAACGCTCGCAATAACGGAAATTCGCCGCTTGGCCGCGCGATCGTTCGCACGGGCGGCAGCGATTTTCGACTATGGCAAGCGGGTGGTTAACGAATCGTTCACGAAGCCCCGACCTTCGTCAGGCTCGCGACGCAATTCTGGAACGACGAAGACCGGACGAACTTCATATCCGACGTCGCGTCGAATCCGGAAGCGCGCGACGTCAGCCCGGCTCGGGAGGCTCGAGAACTCCATTATATCCGCTACCTGACGCCTACCACATCCGTCTTCGAAAAATCATCGCCGACATACAGCAGCGCGCAGCCATTGTCCTTCGCCGCCTCATAGGCGAAGCAGTCGCCGAAATTCAGCCCGGCCACATGGGCGCCTTTGCCCCAACGCGCATAGGCTTGCGCGACGCGGCGCGCGGTCGCGCCGGTTACGTTGACAATTTCCATGCCGAGCCCGTCCACGAGCTTTGACATTTCGTCGGAAACATTTCTCCGTTCGGCGACGATCAGCGCTTCGGCGAGCGTGCCGGCGGAGATCAGAATTACCGGCTCGGCCTCCAGCGCCTTAGCGCAACGTTCCGCATCCTGTTCGTCGAGGACGATCGCCATAAGGGCCGAAGTGTCGACGACGATCATTTCGGCAAGCCGTCCTCACCATAGAGAAAGTCCTGACTCCTCGCGGCGCGTTCGCCCTCGCCGGCCTTCCGCGCCCCGGCGGCCCGGACCGATTCCAGCAGCTTTCGCCGGGCGGCGCGGCCGATCGGCGCATTGGCTTGCGTGAGCCGCGCGGCGATTTGGCCGTGGCGGGTCAGCAAAATCTCTTCGCCAGCTTCCGCGCGGCGGACAAGTTCTGTCAATTGGGCTTTGGCCTCGGTCACGGAAATCTTCATGCGCGGCAAAATGGACCATTAATTGGTCCATGTCAATCGATTGCGTCGTTCGACGCAATGCTCTGGCGCTCTTTAGCGAATGATCCTAAACGCGGGACATGATCCGCCCCGCCACAAGTCCTCTATGACTACCCGCGCCGACCCCGTCTCCCGCCGCCGCACTTTCGCGATCATCTCGCATCCCGACGCCGGCAAAACGACGCTAACCGAAAAGCTGCTGCTGTTCGGCGGCGCGATCCAGCTCGCCGGCGCGGTGAAGGCGAAGCGTAACGCGCAGCAGACGCGCTCGGACTGGATGAGCATCGAGCGCGAACGCGGCATCTCGGTCGTCACCTCGGTCATGACCTTCGAATATGGCGGCTGCGTCTTCAATCTGCTCGACACGCCCGGCCACGAAGATTTTTCGGAAGACACCTACCGCACGCTCTCGGCCGTCGACGCGGCGGTGATGGTGATCGACGCCGCCAAGGGCATCGAAGCGCGCACGCGAAAGCTCTTCGAAGTCTGCCGGCTGCGCGACATCCCCATCGTCACCTTCGTCAACAAGCTCGACCGCGAGGCGCGCGATCCCTTCGATCTGCTCGACGAAATCGAGAAGACGCTGGCGCTCGACGCGACGCCGGTCACCTGGCCGATCGGCTCGGGCAAGAATTTCGTCGGCACGTACCGCTTTACGACAAAGACGGTGCGACGGATCGACAAAGACGCGGAGGAACTCAAGACTAGCGGCCTCGACGACGCGGTGTTTGACACGCTTCTCCCGAACGGCGCCGACGCCTGGCGCGAGGAAGCCATGCTGGCGCAGGAGGGCTCGAAGCCCTTCGATCTTGCAGCCTTCCGCGAGGGACATCTGACGCCCGTCTTCTTCGGGAGCGCGCTGCGCAATTTCGGCGTGCGCGATCTCATCGACGCCATGGCCGACTATGCGCCGAGCCCGCGCGCGCAGGAAGCCGACAGGCGCGTGGTCGAGGCGAACGAGCCGAAGATGACCGGTTTCGTGTTCAAGATTCAGGCCAACATGGACCCCAATCACCGCGACCGCATCGCCTTTCTGCGCGTGTGCTCGGGCAGGCTGACGCGCGGCATGAAGGCGAGGCTGGCGCGCACCGGCAAGTTCATTCCGATCAATTCGCCGCAGTTCTTCTTCGCGCGCGACCGCTCGATCGCGGACGAAGCCTACGCGGGCGACGTGGTCGGCATTCCCAACCACGGGCAGCTTCGCATCGGCGACACGCTCACCGAGGGCGAAGACTTACGTTTTCGCGGCGTGCCGAGCTTCGCCCCGGAAATCCTGCGCCGCATTCTCATCTCCGACGCGATGAAGGCGAAAAAGCTGCGCGAAGCCTTGCAGCAACTCGCGGAAGAGGGCGTCGTGCAGGTGTTCACGCCGCATGACGGTTCGGGCGCCATCGTCGGCGTCGTCGGCGCGCTGCAGCTCGACGTGCTGGCGACGCGGCTGGATGCGGAATACGGCCTCGAGACCCGCTACGAGCAGCCGCGCTTTACCGTGTGCCGCTGGGTGACGAGCGGCGACCCGGCGAAACTGAAGACCTTCGTCGACTCGCACGGCTCGTCGATCGCGGACGATCTCGACGGCGCGCCGGTGTTTCTGTCGACCTCCGGCTTCCAGCTCAATTACGACGCCGAGCGCAATCCAGGGATCGTGTTTTCGGATGTGAAGGACTATCAGAAGACGGCGTGATGCGAAATGCGCACGAATGGACCGAACCGGCGTCACGCGCTCTCGCGCAATTTCCGCAAGGCGAAGCGCGCGAGATAGAAGCCCGCGGCGGCGAGCGCCGCAAAGCCGGCGACGGAGAGCAGCGTGTTCTGCGAATGCGCCGGCGCCTCCAATCGCACGAGATCGCCGAAGGATTCGACGAGATATTTCACGACGACGGCGCCGAAGCTCAGGAACGACAGCACGCCGGCCGCGAACAAGATTTCAAGGCCGATCGCGCCGCGGCGCCGGCGGCGATAGATGGCGAGACGCACGGCGACCAGGAGCCCGGCGGCGATCAGCGCGAAAACGAAAATGCGGATCATCCTGCGTCCGTCCCTCCCTTGGCTGCGCGCAGGCGGCGCAAGGCGAAGCGCGCGATGAAGAACCCGCCGGCGGCGACGATGAGGGAGCCGCCGGCGACAATGAGGATGGCTTCGTAATAGGGGTCCGGCCGGCCATTTTGCAGGGTCTCAACGGCCGTCGCCCCCAAGAAGAACACCGCGCAGCCGCCGGGGCCGACCAGCAGCAGCACGCCGAAGGCGACGAGCAGCCAGTAGCCCAGCGGGCGATGACGCTCCGGCGCCACGGCGAGCCAGACCGAGGCCCCGAGCGGCAGCAGCAGGACAAACAGGTCAAGGAATTCGAACATATGGCGCGGCTCCGCGGGCGCGCCGGGGACAGGCGCCGCCGCGTGGACCATATTCCGCAATCTCCGCCGCCTCCGCAACCGGCCGCGCGCGCCGGGAACGGAGGCGCATTATCGAATACGGATTGTTTCCCGCTGTCATTCCGGGGCTTCGCGAAGCGAAGAACCCGGAATCCAGGGGTAAACCCGCATATCCTCTGATATTCCAGCCGTTCTTCTGGATTCCGGGTCGAGGCTTCGCCTCGCCCGGAATGACAGCGGTCGGCGAACGGATCAAACGGCGACGTCTTACGCCGTCAGCCGTTCGAGCCAATAGCCGGATTTCGCTGCGACGACGTTGTAGCCGCGCCGCTACTCGTTCAGCAGGCCGGCGACGAAGTCCTCGATTTCCCTGGTCCGGCGCGGGCGCCGCTGACGCTCGGCGCGCAGGATCGCCAGGAGATCCTCGAAAGCGCGCTGCAGATCGTCGTTGACGAGAACGTAATCGTACATCTGCCAGCGGGCGATTTCCCTGCGCGCGTTCTCAAGCCGCTTTTCGATCGCCTCGCGCGAATCCTCGGCGCGCCGCTCGAGCCGCGCCCGCAGCTCCTTCATCGAAGGCGGCAGGATGAAGACCGTCACCGTGTCGGCGACCATTTTCTCGCGCACCTGCTGCGTGCCCTGATAGTCGATGTCGAACAGGGCGTCGCGTCCCTGCGCGAGGATTTCCTCCACGGGCGCGCGCGGCGTGCCGTAGCAGTTGCCGTGCACCTCGGCCCATTCGAGAAGCTCGCCGGCGTCGCGCATCGCCCCGAACTGGCGCGGCGAGATGAAGCGATAGTGGATGCCGTCGACCTCGCTGGAGCGGCGCGGCCTCGTCGTCACCGAAATCGACAGCGTCAGATCGAGCGCGCGGTCCTGGAGGAGCATCCGCGTCAGCGTCGTCTTGCCCGCGCCCGACGGCGAGGAAAGGATGAGGACGACGCCTCGGCGGGAAGGCTGTGACGGAGAGTCCATGAGTTGCCGGGAGCGAGTAGCGAATAGCGAATAGTGATTAACCAATCTACTCGCTATTCGCTACTCGCTATTCGCTCACTCGACGTTCTGGACCTGCTCCCGCCACTGCTCGACCTCGATCTTGAGGTCGAGGCCGATCGCGGTCAGAGTCGGATCGTTGGATTTCGCGCAAAGCGTATTCGATTCGCGCGAAAACTCCTGCGCCAGAAAATCGAGCCGCCGTCCGATCGGTCCGCCGTTCGCCAGCAAAGCGCGCGCGCTTTTCACATGGGCCGCGAGACGGTCCAGCTCTTCGCGAATGTCGGCCTTGACGGCGAGGAGAACCGCCTCCTGATGCAGGCGCTGCGGATCGAGGCCTCCGGCGGCGTCGATCAGGGCGGCGACCTGCTGGGCGAGACGAACGCGAATGGCGTCCGGCCGCCGCGCGGGAGCGGCCTCGGCCTCGGCGGTCAGCGCCGCGATGCGGTCGAGACGCTCGGTGAGCACCGCTGCGAGCGCGGCGCCTTCGCTCTCGCGCGAGGCGACGAGAGCGGCGAGCGCTTCGTCCAGGCTCGCGAGAACGCCGGCGTCGCGCGCCGCGCGCTGCTCCTCGTCGTCCTCCGGCTCGATCACCTCGACGACGCCGCGCACATTGAGGAGGCCGTCGAGCGAGGCGGGCCGCAGACTTGCGTGCAGCGGCACCTGATCGAGCACGTCGAGAAGCCGGTCGAGCGCCTCGCGGTTCACGCGCGCGGCGCCGGCCGCGTCCTCGCGCTTGGCGGCGAGATTGGCGAAACAGGCGCCGCGCGCGATTTTCGCCGAGACCGCCGTGCGGGCCTTCACTTCGACGGCGTCGAAGCCGGGCGGCGCCCGCAGGCGCAGATCGAGGCCCTTGGAGTTGACGGTCTTGATTTCCCAAGCGAAACGCCAAGCGCCCGCAAGGCCCTGCGCGCGGGAAAATCCGGTCATGCTGGCGACGTTCATCGCAGGCCCGTCGCCGCGGGCACGGTCTTGGCGGAACTCAAATCCCAGGACTTGTCCTTGAGCGGGTCGAGCGCGGTTCCCTCCGACGCGTCGAAGGCGCGCGGCCGTAGGGGCGTCGCCGGCGCGGCGAGGGCGGTCGCCGGAGGGCCGGCGCCGACCGGCGCCCGTTCGCCGACCACCCCGGCGGGCAAATCGTCGGAACCCGTCGAGAGGCCGAGCTTTGCGGCGCGCGCCTTTTGTTCGGCGCGCAGTTTCGGCGAAACCGGATAGCTCGTCATGTCTTCCGCCGGAACGAGTTCGTCCGGCAAAGCGCGGCCGTCGGCGCTCTCGCGCGCGAGCGGCGTCGTCCCGTCGGCGCCGTCCGGCGCGGCCGGGTCGGCGGCGAGCAGGGACGGGCCGACCGGATTCCGCGGTCGAAGCCGGGCGGCGTCCTCCGTGAAGAAGGCGCGCGCCGGCCGCAGGGCCGCGTAAACGCGCGTATTGGTCTGGGTGGGGTCTTCGTAGCCGCCGAGCAGGAAGGCGGCTTCCTCGGGGCCGAAGCGTCCGAGCCGGTGCGCCGCGCCCTTGTCCGGCGCCATCTCGCGACCGGGCGGAAACGCCTCCCGGGCGTCGGCGAAATGCACGAGGCGGCCGATCGGCGCCGCGTCGGAGCGCCGGCCGCCCTTGGGCACCGGCGCCGGCGGGGGCGGGACGCCGGGAACGGACTGGTCGACCGGCGCCTCTGGCGGCGCGGCGCCCTGTTCCTTCGCCTTCTGTTCGCGCTCGATTTCGCGCCAGCGCTGCACGTTGCGGGAATGCTGCTCCAGCGTGTCCGCAAAGACATGCCCGCCCGTGCCGTCGGCGACGAAATAGAGCTCCTGCGTATGCAGCGGATTGGCGGCGGCTTCGAGCGCCGCCTTGCCCGGATTGGCGATGGGGCCCGGCGGCAGGCCGTTGATGGCGTAAGTGTTGTAGGGCGTCCACTTTTCGATTTCGGCGCGCAGAATGCCGCGCCCGAGCGTCGCCTTGCCGCCGACGAGCCCGTAGACGATCGTGGGATCGGACTGCAGTCGCATCCCCTTGCGCAGCCGGTTGACATAGACGGCGGCGACGCGCGGGCGCTCCTCGCCCTTGCCGGTCTCCTTCTCGACGATCGAGGCGAGCGTCACCAGTTCGTAAGGGGTTTTCAGCGGCAGGTCCGGCGCGCGCTTCGCCCAGATTTGGTCGACGAGCTTACGCTGGTCGTCCTGCATCTTGGCGATCAGCTTGGAACGGGGGAAGCCGCGCGTGATCTTGTATGTTTCCGGCAGCAGCGCGCCTTCCTTGGGCGGATCGATCACGTCGCCGGCCAGCAGTTCGTTTTCGCGCAGGCGCGCTACGATCTGCTCGCTGGTCAGCCCCTCGGGTATGGTGACGGCGTGCATGAGCTGGCGGCCGGCGACCAATTCGTCGATGACTTCGCGAAGGCTGACGGCGTGCTTGAAGAGATATTCGCCGGGCTTCAGCTTGCTGCGCTTGCCTTCCGTCAGCAGCGCGAAATTCATCAGCATGGCGTTGTCGATGACGCCCTCGCGGTGAAGCTGCGCGAGAATTTCCGGCACGTCGCTGCGCGGCGGGATGTAGACGATCTTCTCGGCGGTGAGCGGGCCGGGCTCCCTGAGCTTGTGCCGCGCGGCGATCAGGCCGAACACGCATGCGACCAGCACGAGCAGCAGAATGCTCAAAAATCCGCTCATTGCGGAAAGCGCGCCGTCCTTACGCTTCTTCTTTTTCGGCGGAGCGGGCGGCGCCTCGGCTTGCAGGGCCTGATTCGCGCTTTGAAGCGGGGCGCGGCGCCGGGACAGAGAACCCGGCTCCGTTTCTTCGGGCTTGGATTCGGCGCCCGTCTCGCCTGGCGCGGCGACCGGGGGTTTCGCATCCGTCGCCGGGGGCGTCGCCCCCGATTCGGGACCGGGCGCGGAAACGTCCGGGGATGCCGGCGGCGCGGCGGCGCCTTTCGCCGCGTCGGGGGCGGCTGCCGGCCCGTCTTCCTTGCCGGTCTCTGGAACGTCGCTCATCACGTCACGCCATTGGTCACGAAGCCGGGCCTGGAGCGGGCTGCGAAAAAGCGGAAGCCGGTTCTTCGCATCGAGCGCGCCCTACGCTTTTGGAATCGATCTCGCTGCGGTCGGGCGATTTCCTCCCGGCCGCAGTCTAATCTACCCGCGCCCTGGAGCGCGTCCACCATGCTACACTATCGCCGAATGTGGCGAAATCGGGGGCGGGGCGCCGACAGACCCGCCTTGGTCCACATACAGAGAATTTCGAGGTCCGCGGACGAATTGGCGGGTGGCGTCTCGACCTGCGAGAGGCCGAACCTGCCGCTCGCAGAGGCGCGGCAGGCAAATTCGCCGGCTTCGGCCGGCCTTTGCCGCAGGTCTGCGGCTCTCGGAAGCGACGGGCCTCAGGGGCGTCGACATCCCCGGGAGGCCCGATAGAGCGGCGCGATTTCGACATGATCGGCGGCGTTGCGTCGAACGTAACGCCCGTCAGCTTCTTGACCCGCGAGGATTTGAAGGGCCGCTCTGCGAAGTGCGTCTATCTGTCGCCTGACCGTGTCGTGTGGTTGGAGGCGGAAATTCTGATGATCTGTCCCAGTTTTTTCGGGTTTCGACACGAACCGGGTATGATAACGCCGACCGCATGATAAACATCCGCGCGCCGCAGGATGGTGTTCGTCGCCAGCCTGCGCGATCCCAGGAGGCCCCAATGCCCGACGCCTTTATCTACGACGCCGTGCGCACGCCGCGCGGGCGTGGCAAGCCCGACGGTTCGCTGCATGAAGTCTCCTCGCTCGGCCTCGCCGTTACGGCCTTGAACGCGATCAGGGAGCGCAACGGTCTCGAAGGCCCCGAAGTCGACGACGTGATTCTCGGCTGCGTCGATCCCGTGGGGGAAGCCGGCGGCGACATTGCGCGCGCGGCGGCCATCGCTTCGGGCTACGGCCACAAGGTTCCGGGCGTGCAGATCAACCGCTTCTGCGCCTCCGGCCTCGACGCCGTCAATTTTGCGGCCGGCGAAATCCTGTCGGGCCAGCACGATCTCGCCATAGGCGGCGGCGTCGAGAGCATGGGCCGCGTCGGCATCGGCGCCTCGGGCGGCGCCTGGCCGGTCGATCCGACAATCGCCATTCCGTCCTACTTCATGCCGCAAGGCGTCTCCGCCGATCTCATCGCCACGAAATACGGCTTCTCACGCGACGATGTGGACGCTTACGCCGTCGCCTCGCAGGCGCGCGCCGCGAAAGCGTGGGAGGACGGGCGTTTCGCGCGCTCCGTCGTCCCGGTGAGGGACGTAAACGGCCTCGCCATTCTCGACCGCGACGAGCACATGCGCCCCGGCACGGACATGCAGGCGCTGGCGGCGCTCAAACCCTCCTTCGCCTTCTACGCCGAGCAGGGCGGCTTCGACGCCGTGGCGATCCAGGCCTATCCGGAGATCGAGCAGCTCGCTTACGTGCATCACGCCGGCAATTCGTCGGGCATCGTCGACGGCGCCGCGGCGGTGCTGGTCGGCTCGAAGGAGGCGGGCGAGCGGCTCGGCCTCAAGGCGCGTGCGCGAATCCGCGCCTACGCCAATATCGGCTCGGAGCCGGCGATCATGCTCACCGGCCCGGTGGATGTGACGAAAAAGCTGCTGTCGCGCGCGAAAATGGCCCTTTCCGACATCGATCTGTTCGAAGTCAACGAAGCCTTCGCCGCCGTGGTGCTGCGTTACTTGCAGGCCTTCGATCTCGACGCAGAGAAAGTCAACGTCAACGGCGGCGCCATCGCCCTCGGCCATCCGCTCGGCGCCACCGGCGCCATGCTGCTGGGAACCGCGCTCGACGAACTGGAGCGCTCGGGCAAGGGCGTGGCGCTGGTGACGCTGTGCATCGGCGCGGGGATGGGCACGGCGACGGTGATCGAGAGGGTGTGAGCGACTGTCTTCTTGGTCAAGCGGTTTGGGCGGCCCACGGCTTGGAGTCCCTGACGATTGCGTTGACGATGGCGGCTTTCTTTGCGGATGGGGATGGGGGATGGGGATTTCGCGGACAGAATACGAATTGCGTAAATTTTGCTTTCGATAGCCCGTCTACCTCTTCTCCTTCTGCGCATCCACGTGCGCCCGCAGCGCCGAGTTCCCACGCCGAGTCGACGCCCGCCGCCAACCGCCTTTTCCGGGATGAAAGACCCCGCTCAAGGCGCGGACTTGCCCCGTTTCTCGAGCCAGCCGGCGATCAAAGGATCGTCGATCGCGCCGGTGACGGCGACGATCCCGCCGTCCGGCGCAACGAGCGCGGTGAAGGGCATTTCGCCGCGCCAGCTTGTGTCGACCTCGTAATAGAGCCGCTCGGCGAAATCGTCCGCGAAAGCGTAATGGGCGGCCCCGGCGAGCCCGGCCTTTTCGATCCGCATCGCGGCGCGGGCGCGATCGCCGTCGGGATCGACATTGACGAAAACGACATCGACGCCTTTTCTTTCGCGCAGCAGCTTCGCCCATTCCGGCAGTTCGGCGAGACAGGGCGGGCAGGTCACGGACCAGAAATGTGCAATCAGCGGCCGGTCCGCATGTTCCTTGCGCAGTTGCGCGAAGGCGCCGCGGCCATAGGGCTTGAACTCCAGCGCCTGCGCCGCCTGCGGCGCGAGCAGGAGGAGCGCGGCCAGGACAAGGGCGCGGGCGCGAGTCGTCACGGCCGTTTCCGGTCGAGCGCCGCGGATTTCGCCGCCTCGCGCGGGAGAGCGATCAGCCGGTAGCCCTCCTTGCGCGTCAGCCAGGAGAGATAGACGGCGCCCTTGCGCTCGATCAGCAGAGGATGGTCGGAGGCGTCGGCCGTCGCGGCGACGGCGCGCGGCGCGCTCCAATTCTTGCCGCCGTCGGCCGAAACCTGCGCCGCGATTGTCGTGGCCTCGCCGTCGAACTCCTTCCAGACCCGGTGCAGGCGGCCCTTCGCCGCCAGCACGGCGGCGTGGGAGGGCGCGCGCGCGTCGTCGCCGAATTTCTCGGGCTCCGAGAAGCTTTTTCCGCCGTCGCGGCTCGCCGCGTAAAACAGCCCGCTGCGCTTCTTGCCCTTGGTGAACCAGACGACATGCCAGGCGCCCGCGGCGTCGATCGTGAGCGAAGGGCCGTGATGCGGACAGGAATTCACCGCCCAGTCGTCGTCGCTGACGCGGCCGCCCGCGAGCCGCGCGCCGTCGGCCGAGAGTTTTGCGGCGTAATGATCGCGCACCTCGCCGTCGAACACATGGCGCCAGACGAAGACCGGCAGGCCGTCGCGGTCGAGCGCGCCGAAGACGCGGCAGCACTCGCAGGCGTGATCCATGAGGATTTTCTTGCCCTCGAAGCTCGCGCCGCCATTGTCCGACCAGCCGAAGGCGACGCCGCTGCCCGCGAACGGGCGCCCCTCCGCCTTGGCTTTGAGCAGGTTGGTCTTGTCGAGCCAGGCGGCGTAGACGCGCCCCTTGGGGGCGACGACGAAGGTCTCGAACCGCTGGCCGCCTTCGCTGAGCAGCGGCTGCGGCGGCGAGAAGCTCTTGCCGCCGTCCGTGGAGCGCGCGAGGAAGACCGTGCCCATCATGACCTTGTCCGGCCGCGTGGTGTAGCTGACGAGCAGCGAGCCGTCGGCGAGCGGGACGATCTTGGGGCGCGCTTCGCCGTTGGAGTCGACGACGCCGTCCGGGGCTGCGAAGACGGCCGTCGCCGGCGCGAAGCTCTTGCCGTTGTCGCGCGAAGAGGCGGCGTAGACCGTCCTGCCGACGGCGAAGGCGAGCCACAGCTTGCCGTCCCTGGCGAAGGCGGGCGTCGCCGTCGCGGAGCATTCCGGACGTGGATCGGCGCAGGCGGGCGGCGCATGGCCGGCATGGGCGGGTTTGGCGGCGACGCCTTCGGCGGGCGGCGCGGGCTGCTGAGCCAGAGCGACCGACGCGAGGAATGAGGCGACGACTGTAAGAACCATGCGTTTCATGCGCCGTTCCTCCTTTTCGCGACGATCGTTGCGCCGAACGGGGAGCCCGCCGCCGCTCAATGGAAATTGAACGTCTGGCCGACGTCCATGGAGCCGCCGGGCGGCGCCGGAGCCTGCACGTCGCCGAGGATTTTCTTGACGATCTCGGCGTGAGCGGGGCTGGTGGTCCGGTCGATCGTGATCTTGCCGATCCGCCCGTCCTGGCCGACGATAAAACTCGCCCGAACTTCGCCCGGCCCGGCGGGATTGTCTTCCGGCGTGCGCTTGGCGATTTCGGCGTAGAGAACGCCGAGGAACTTGCTTTCCGACATCGCGGCGGCGGGCGGGGAGGCCGGCGCGGCGGTATTGGCCGGCTCCGCGCGCGCCAAGCCGCTCGCGAGACAGGCCGCGACAACGAGGGATATGCGTCGATCGATCATGGACACCACGCGCCGACCCTCCGGCGCTCTCCATCCCGCGCTTTGCTCGTGGGGGAAGGGGCTTGAAGCCCCTTCCCCTATGATGACGCAAGCCGCCGCATGGACTTCCGCCGAGCCGCGCGGATCAGTGGAAGTTGAACGGGATCGCCCCGAAGAAATGCCCTCCCGGCGGCGCCGGCGCGTGCGCGGACGCTACGATCCGGCGGGCCAGCGCGGCATGTTTGGGACTGCCGCTCGCAGCGACGCCGTAGATGTTGCCGCCGGGGCCGACATGGAACGTCACATGCGCGGAGCCTGGCCCGAGCGACGTGCTCCCGGGCGTATGGCGCTTGATCGCCGCCATGAGCTGCCCAAGGAAGGCCGACCGCGACAGATTGGACGAACGCCGCATCCGCGCCCGATCCTCCGACGCCGCCGAACTCGCCTGCTGGCGCTCGACCGGCCTTTGAAGCACCTCTTTCTTCTTCTCCGGCAGCGGCAGGGCCTCGGGGGCGATGATCTGCGGCGCTTCCGCCGCAAGCTCGGGCTCTTCGGCGACTTCCGGCGGCGGCGGAGTCTCGTCGGCCGCGGCGGATTCGTCCTGATCTTCGAGGTCTTCGCCGGTCAGATCGATCGTCATCTCGGTCGGAGAGCCGATCAGCGGGATGTCCACGGCCATCAGCAGCCAGGCGAACGACAGATGCGCGGCGACGACGGCCGCCGTCGCGGCCGGCCGCAGCCACGGCGGCTTGACGGGCGGATAGCCGGGCGGCCCGCCTGCGCGGGTCTGCGGCATACCCTGAGTCAGGGCGAGATCGGTCATTTCGCCGCCCCTTCCGCCGCCGGTCCGCCCTTCGCCGGGCTGGTCATGATGGCGATGTGGGCGATGCCGTTCTTGCCGAGCTTGTCCATGACGGCGACGACTTCGCCGTAGCTCGCCTCGTGGTCGCCGCGCAGATGGACGACCTTGGAGGGATCGTCGCCCATCATGGCGCGGACGCCGTCGACGAGACCGTCAAGCGAGACCTCCTCGCTGCCGAGCGCAACCTTGCCTTTGCCGACGACCACGACGATCGGCTTCTTGTCCTGCACGGGCGTGGAGGCGCGGGCCTGGGGCAGGTTGACCTTCATGCCCTTGGCGAGAAGCGGCGCCGTCACCATGAAAATGATGAGCAGCACCAGCATCACGTCGACGAGCGGCGTGACGTTGATGTCGGCGAGCGGCTGATAAAGGTCGTTATTGCCGTTCTTCATGCGCGCGGGGAGAGCCATCACGCGGCCTCCTTCTGCTGACGGGTCGCGGCGGCGGCGGCGCTGCTGGTCATGGAGAGCGCCTCGTCCTCGATGTAATGGGCGACCTGCTGGCCGAGGCGGGCGAAGGCCGCGCCGATGCGGTTATAGCCGACGGAGGCGGGAATGGCGGCGGCGAGCCCGTAGGCCGTGGCGGCCAGGGCCTCCGCGATGCCGGGCGCGACCACCGCGAGGCTGGTGTCCTGCATCTGGGCGATGCCGGCGAAGCTGGTCATGATGCCCCACACCGTGCCGAACAGGCCGACGAAGGGCGCGACCGACGAAATGACGGCGAGATTGGGCAGGCCGCCTTCGGCCGCGGACAGAAACTCGCGCGCCGTGCGGCTCATCATCTCGGCGATGCGCTCGCGTTTCTCGCCGATCGACTCGCCCGGCAGATCGAGGGCGAAGGCTTCGCGGCCGGCCGCTTCCACCGGGGCGAGCACGCCGACGGCCCCGCCCGCGCGGGCGGACTGCGTGTCCTTGCCGATGCGCAGAACGGCGACGACGCCTTCGACGATCAGAACCCAGGTCCAGACCGACGCGGCCAGGAGCAGCGCCATCACGAACTTGCCGACGAAGCCGGCGTTGATGAACATAGTGACGGGATTAATCGACGCGTATTCCATGGAACTCGCTCTTTTTTGGGCCAGCCGGGCGTCGGCGCGCCGGTGACGGATTGCTGTTGTTGCTTTTGTTGCTTTTCGTTCGCGGCCCATTCCCGCGCCGAACCATCTCGCGCAAAGGCGCTTGGCCACAGCAGCGACGCCTTCCCGAAAATCGAGGACGCGGGGTCGAAACCGGGAGCTGGAAGTTTAACCGCGGACCGGCGGCGCGCGCGCGCCGTTCGCCGCGCCGGTCGCGGCGCTCCGCGGTTCGCTCGCGCTGGATGCTGTATACAGAATGCGGGCCGAGGCGCGCTGCGTCGACCGTTCGATCACGCCGGGACGCGCGGGCATGGTCGCGACGCCGCCCTGGGCCGCAAGACAGCAATCGGGACAGCCGGCGCCGCCGGACGACGGCCTGACCGGCGAATGCGACGCGTCGCCGCCGCCGGCTAAGTGACGATGAACGAGGCAGTAAAGACCCGCGCCGCCGTTCTTGAAGACGGCTTGATGGCGACGGTCCGCCGAGGCCTGCGCGGCGACCGGCGCAAAGAGGCCGATGACAATGGCGCACGCCGCCGCGATGGCGAAGAACGCGCGCAACCCCCGCAGTCTGGCCCTTACGTGTGACATATATGCCTCTTAACGGATTTTTTAACTTTTGACAACGCGCGGGAGCTTGGAAACATTTCATTTTGCGGGCACGGTCCGGGCCTCATCCGATCAGGGTTAACGTCCGGCTTCGCGATCAACTCAATGTCCCGCCGATTTCTCGCCCCGCTTCTCTTTTGCGTCGCGCTGCTGACGCAGGCGCTTGCGCCCGCGTTCCTGCGCGCGGCGCCGCATGGCGAAATGGCGAGCGAAATGGCGAGCGTCATGGCCTGCAAGGAGCAGCATGGCGATCACGTCGCGGATGCGGGCAAGACTGATGCGGGCAAGACCGATGCGGGCAAGGCGCAAGAGCCGTCGCAGCGGCCCTCGCCGGCCGGCCACGATCACGACTCCTGCCCGTTCTGCCGGATCGACGCGAATGCGGCGGCGCTCGATGCGCAGGCCGCGCCGGCGGTCGACGCGCTCCTCGAATGGAGCCGCGCGAATTTCGCTTTTGTCTCCGATCCCGAGCGCGCGCCACGCCTAAACGGCGGCGCTAGGGCGCGCGCGCCTCCTTCTTCCCTGGCCTGATCTCCGTATTCGCGAGAGCCGGCGTCCGCCGGCGCGTTCAGCCGTGCGCGTTCGCGCGCCAGGGAAGGATTACCGTCACATGTTCCGCACTCACCTGCTGCGCGGCGTCTCCGCCGGCGCGCTCACCCTCATCGGCGTTTCCTGTTGGATCCAAACGCCGGCCATGGCCCAGCAGACCCTGCCTGGGATCAATGTCGGCGCCGCCGCGCGCCACGCCGCGGCTCCCGTCCACCGCGCCGCCCCGGCGCCGACAGTCCAGCACGCCGCGCCGCGCGTCGTCTCGGCGCCGGCGGCCGCGCCGCAGATCGCCGCCCCCGCGCCCGCTCCCGCCCCGTCCGTCTGGTCGCCGACGCTGCCCGACGGGAAGCCGGCCTTCGTCCAGAAATTCCAGTTGCCGAACACCGTCGCCAGCGTGACGCGCCAGCAGATCAAGGAGCGCGTCAACATCGTCGATTCCCAGGACGCGCTGAAATATGTGCCGAGCCTGTTCGTGCGCAAACTGCGCGGCGGCAACGAGGGCATGATCCAGACCCGCACCTGGGGCCTCGCCTCGGCGCGCAGCATGGTCTATGTCGACGATCTTCTCATCAGCCAGCTCATCAGCAACGGCCACGTTGACGGCCAGCCGCGCTGGGGCTTGATTTCGCCGGAGGAAATCGAGCGGGTCGACTATCTCTATGGCCCGTTCGCCGCGCAATATCCCGGCAACTCCATCGGCGGCGTCATCCAGTACACGACGCGAATGCCGGAAAAGCTGGAAGTGACGGCTAAACAGACCGTGGCCGTGCAGGATTTCGGCTGGTGGGGCGCCAATGTCGCGCTGCCGACGACGACGACCGCCGTCACGGCCGGCGACAAGGTCGGGAATCTGTCGGCCTTCATCGCCGTCAATTACGCCTGGAACAACAACCAGCCGATCCAGTTCATCAACAATGGCAACGCCAATTTCTCGTTTCCGACCGCGCTCTACGCCCAGAACAAGTACGGCTTTCCGCAGAACATCGTGGGCTCCGGCTCCATTTCCGAGGAAAACTTCATCAACGGCAAGCTGAAGCTCGCCTACGACATCACGCCGACGATCCGCGCCGCCTACACGCTCGGCGTCTTCAACAGCGACCGCGTGTCCTGGCCGCTCAACTACATCTCGGGCGGGCGCAGCGAAATCTTCGGCCCGCCCGCGAACGCCGCCAACACGTTCGGCGTGAACACCGCCACGCTGCAAGCATTCGGCGCCGCCAATCTGCGCTATCAGGAGACGATCATCACCAACGCCCTGTCTGTGAAATCGAACACCGGCGGCCTGTTCGACTTTGAGGCTTCCGCGTCCCACTTCATGTATCCGCACAGCACGCAGCGCTCGCCCTGGAGCGGATCGTGGTCCACCCCGGCGAACCCGGCCGGCGGCTACACCGTCACCGGCCGCGACCAGCAGTTCACCGGCACCTATTGGACGCTGCTCGACCTCAAGGGCATCGTCCGCCCGCCGGAGGGAATTCTCCACAACCACGACATCAGCTTCGGCCTGCACGGCGATCACTATCACATGAACAATCCGATCTGGGTGACGACGAACTGGACCGCCGGAAAGGCCTCTTCGCTCGGCGCCGCCCAGTCGTTCGCCATGGGCACGACGCGCACGCAGGCGCTGTGGGCGCAGGACGCCTGGAAATTCCACCCGAATTTCAAAGCCACGCTCGGCATTCGCGGCGAACACTGGCAGGCTTCGGACGGCTATAACCAGTCGACTGGCCTCAACGCCACCGCCACGGCCTTCACGGGGACGGAAGCGACCCGGCAGCCGATCTTCCAACCCGGCCTCTACCACACGCGGTTCTCGCCCAAGGGCTCGCTGCAATGGACGCCCGACGACTACTGGACCGTCACCGGCAATATCGGCCTCGCCAACCGCTTCCCGACGGTGCGCGAACTTTACAACCTTTCGGCCACGCCCGGCGCGACCGGCTTCGTCACCAATCCGAACCCGACGCTGCGCCCCGAGGTCTCGCTCAGCAAGGAGCTGGCGGTTCAGCGCAGACTCGGGCGCGACGGCTGGGTGCGCGTCTCGCTGTTCGACGACGAGGTGCGCGACGCGATCGTCAGCCAGAGCAAGTTCGTGTCGGGGACGACGTTCCAGACGGCCACGAACCAGAACGTCGACCGCATCCGCAACAGCGGCGTCGAACTCGCCTGGCAGAAGGACAATGTGCTGCTGCGCGGACTGGAGCTATTCGGCAGCGTCACTTTCGTCAATTCGCGCGTGCTGATGTTCAGGGACTGGCAGCCCACCTTTCCGAGCGCCGGCTCTCCGCCCTTCGGCAATAACGCCGAATTTCCCTGGGCGACCACCGTCGTCGGCAAGAACGTGCCGGGCGTGCCGAAATGGCGCTGGATCGCGGGCGCGACCTTCCGTCCGGACGACCGCTGGAGCTTCTCGGCGGCGGCGCGCTGGCAGGATCGCATCTGGACCACGCTCGCCAATAACGACCTCGTTCACGGCATCTTCGGTTCGTCCGACCGCTTCTTCGTCGTCGACGTGAAGGCGCACTACAAATACAGCGAGCGGCTGTCGTTCGACCTCGGGATCGACAATGTGAACAATTACAAGTTCGCGCTGTTCCATCCCTACCCGCAGCGGACCTTCGTCTTCTCGGGCAAATACGAATACGGCACGGGCAAGAACGTTCCGGGCATCTTCTTCACCGGAAACGAAGGCGGACTTCCGAACGTGGCGACCTGGCTCCAGCCGGCGGCGTTCACGATCGACTGAGGCGAAATCCGGCCGATCCGTTCGTCGGCCGCTGTCATTCCGGGCGAGGCGAAGCCTCGACCCGGAATCCAGGAGCACGGCAGGAACGTCGGAGGATTGGCGGGTTTGCTCCTGGATTCCGGGTTCTTCGCTTCGCGAAGTCCCGGAATGACAGCGGAAAGCAATCGGCCGGATGCGGTATAAGGCGACGCGCGACTATCTGAAGCAGGAACGATGACTCGAGACGACGACACGAAACTCGACGAAGAAATCCTCGCCTCGTTCGAGCGCGGCGAGTGGCGAAGCGGGCCGCAGGCGAAAGCCGAGGTCGCGTGCTTTTCGGCGATCGCGAAGGCCTCGCTGGTCAAGGACAAGCGCGTGAACATCCGCATGTCTTCGCGCGATCTCGAAGATTTGCAGGCAAGAGCGGCGAGGGAGGGCGTTCCCTGTCAAACGCTCATGACCAGCGTGCTGCACCGATTTGTCACCGGCGAGCTCGTCGAAGCGGCGCGGCCCGCAATACGGCCGAAGCGGCGCGCGAGCTGAACGCTATCCGCCCGCCTCCTCCCCCTCGACCTCCGCCGGCGGCGCGACGACAACGCGCCCCCCGGCGAGGTCGACCACGGGAACGACGGTTTTGGTGAAGGCTAGGAGAAGCGTCTCGCCGCCGCCCGCGGGCGCAATTTCCAGAATGTCGCCGGCGCCGAAATTGCGCACGGCGGCGACGCGGCCGATCCGTCGGCCGTCTTCCGTTTCGGCAGAGAGGCCGACCAGATCGGCGAGGTAGAATTCGTCCTCGTCCGGCGGCGGAAGATTTTCGCGCGGCAGATAGAGTTCCAGGCCCGTCAGCGCCTGCGCGCCGGCGCGGTCGCTTACGCCGACAACGCGCGCAACCAGCATGTCCTTGCCTTGCGCCCGGACGCCGCTCAGAACGAAGCGCCGCTCGCCGCTTTTGTCGAGCAGCGGGCCGTAATGCGCGATGACCAGCGGATCGTCGGTGAAGCTTTGCAGGCGAATTTCGCCGCGCACGCCGTGCGGCGCGCCGAAGCGGCCGAGAAGGACGAGGTTGCGGCGCGTCTCTCGCGTCACACGAGATTGGCCGGACTGCTCCCGGTGTCATTCCGGGGCTTCGCGAAGCGAAGAACCCGGAATCCAGGGATAATTGCGTGGGATTTCTCGTGCGGCCCTGGATTCCGGGTCAGGCCTTCGGCCGGCCCGGAATGACAGGCGAACCGGTTATCCGAGATCCGCCTCATTCCGCCGGAGCTTGGGCGCCGGCCGCCGCTGCGGCGCGCTCCTGCGCCTTCTTCTTGGGCTGCGCCTTTTGCGGATTGTTGCGGGGCTCACGCGTCATTGCGCCGACGGAATCCAGCAGACGGGCGACGCGGTCGGTCGGCTGCGCGCCCTTGGCGATCCACGATTTCGCCTTCTCCGCGTCGATGACGGCGCGGTCGGCGGCGTCCTTGGGCTTCAAGGGATCGAAGGTTCCCAGCTTTTCGATGTAGCGGCCGTCGCGCGGGGCGCGCGAATCGGCGACGACGACGCGATAGAAGGGGCGCTTCTTGGCGCCGCCGCGGGCGAGACGTATTTTGAGAGACATGCGTGTTTCCTTTGTTTTGGCGAATAGCGAATGGCGAATAGCGAATAGAAGAGATGGGTCTTTCTACTCGCTATTCGCTACTCCCAATTCGCTCCTTTCACTTCTTCTTCCCGAACGGGTTGAACCCGCTCAGCAATCCCCCGCCGAGGCCCGATGGCTTTTGCGCAAAAGCCTCGGATGGCGGGGCGGCGGGCAGACCGCCCGCCTTGCCGGGCGCAGTCGACCCTGCGGTCGCGCCGCCGCCGAGCTTTTCCTGCAGCTTGGCGATCTCCTCCTGAGACGGCATCTGCATGTTGGGCATTCCCAGCATCTGCGCCGCGCGGCCCATCAGGCCGCCGCGCTTTCCCGGCCCCATGGATTTCATGAGGTCGGCCATCTGGCGATGCTGCTTGAGGAGCTTGTTGATATCTTCGACCTTGACGCCCGAGCCCGCCGCGATGCGGCGCTTGCGCGAGGCCTTCAGCAAATCGGGATTGCGCCGCTCCTTGGGCGTCATCGACAGAATGGCGGCGCGCTGGCGCTTGACGATCTTCTCGTCGAGATTGGCGCTCGCGATCTGATCCTTGAATTTGGCGACTCCGGGGAGCAGACCCATGATGCCGCCAAGGCCGCCGATCTTCTCCACCTGCGCAAGCTGATCGCACAAATCCTGAAGATCGAACTTGCCTTTGGCCATGCGCTCGGCGGCCTTGCGGGCCTGCTCCGCGTCGATGGCGGCGGCGGCCTTCTCCACGAGCGCGACGATGTCGCCCATGCCGAGAATGCGGCTCGCTATGCGCGTCGGCGAAAATTCGTCGAGCGCGTCCATCTTTTCGCCGACGCCGATGAGCTTGATCGGCTTGCCGGTGACGTAGCGCATGGAGAGCGCCGCGCCGCCACGGCCGTCGCCGTCCATGCGGGTCAGCACGATGCCGGTGAGGCCGACGCGCTCGTCGAAATTCTTGGCGAGATTGACCGCGTCCTGGCCGGTGAGGGCGTCGGCGACGAGCAGGATTTCGTGCGGACTGGCGTAGGACTTAATGTCCGCCATCTCCTGCATCAGCGGCTCGTCGATATGCGTGCGCCCGGCGGTGTCGAGCAGCACTGCGTCGTAGCCTTGCAGGCGCGCCGTCTCCATGGCGCGGCGCGTGATCTGCACGGGGGTCTGGCCCGCGACGATAGGCAGCGTGTCGACTTCGACCTGCCGCCCGAGCACCGCAAGCTGCTCCTGCGCGGCGGGGCGCTTCACGTCGAGCGAGGCCATCAGCACGCGCTTGCCGTGGCGCTCGGCGAGGCGTTTGGCGATCTTGGCGGTGGTCGTGGTCTTGCCGGCGCCCTGCAGGCCGACCATCATGATGCAGACGGGCGGGCGCGCCGCGAGGTCGATCGGCGCGGCTTCGGAGCCCAGCGTCTCGATCAGCACGTCGTTGACGATCTTGACGACCATCTGGCCGGGCGTGACCGATTTAATCACATTGGCGCCGACCGCGCGGACCTTCACCTTGTCGGCGAAGGAACGAGCGACGTCGAGCGCCACGTCCGCTTCCAGCAGGGCGCGGCGGATTTCGCGCAGCGCCTCCGTCACGTCGGCCTCGGTGAGGGCGCCGCGCCGCGTCAGCCTGTCGAAAATGCCGGAGAGCTTGTCGGAAAGGCTCTCGAACATGGGCGTCTCCCGAGAAGCGAATAGCGAATAGGGAGTAGCGAATAGATCGGGCGTCCATTCGCTATTCGCTACTCGCCATTCGCTCCTTCCCAAAGCAAAACGCGCCCGGGGGCGCATCGCGCTGCCGGGCGTTGGCTCCCCCGCCGCGAGGGACGGGTGGGCGTCGAACGAAGGGTCTCTTGCGAGATTGAGCGGTCTTTAGGCGCGAACCGGGGGCAAGTCAAATTCGGACCCAATGTGACTACCGACACAATGTGAGCGGCGCTTGCTCCCTCCCCCCGAAAGGGCTATCGGATTCACGCATCTCTCCTTTTGCCGGGATCGCGCCGCCATCGAAGCTGTGTGCGCATGATGGCCCCGAGACCACCCCCAACCCTCCCCGCCGCTAAAGCGGGGGAGGAGGACAGCCCGCCGCCGCCATGCCCGACCTCCTGCTCGAACTCTTTAGCGAAGAAATCCCCGCCCGGATGCAGCGGCAGGCGGCGGACGATCTCAAAAAGCTCGTCACGGGCGCGCTGGTCGAGCGCGGCGCCCTTTACGAAGGCGCCGTCGCCTTCGCGACGCCCAGGCGGCTCGCGCTGCATGTCGCCGGCCTGCCCGAGCGCCAGCCCGATACGCGCGAGGAACGCAAAGGTCCGCGCGTCGGCGCGCCGGAGGCGGCGATCCAGGGCTTTTTGAAGAGCGCCGGCCTTGCCTCGCTCGATCAGGCGAAGATCGAGAAGGATGCGAAAAAGGGCGAATTCTACGTCGCCGCGATCGAGCGCAAGGGCGCCGCGACGCTCGACGTGCTGGCGGAAATTCTGCCCGCGATTGTCAAGACCTTCCCCTGGCCCAAATCCATGCGCTGGGGCGCGGCGTCGGCCCGACCCGACGCGCTGCGCTGGGTGCGCCCGCTGCACTCGATTTTGGCGACCTTCGGCCCCGAAACCGAGACGCCGGAGGTGGCGTCCTTCTCGGTGGACGGGATCGAAGCGGGCGATACGACCTACGGCCATCGTTTCATGGCGCCGGGCGCCATTCAAGTGAAGCGCTTCGACGATTACGTGTCGGCGCTGGAGCGCGCGAAGGTCATCCTGGACCCCGCACGCAGGCGCGACATCATCCTGCACGACGCCAGAACCCTCGCCATGGCGCAGGGGCTGGAGCTCGTGGAGGACGCGGCGCTGCTCGAAGAGGTCGCGGGCCTCGTCGAATGGCCCGTCGTGCTGATGGGCCGCTTCGACGAGGATTTCCTCGCCATTCCGCCGGAGGTTATCCGCGCGACGATAAGGGTCAATCAGAAATGTTTCGTGGTGCGGGGCGAGTGCGGCGCCCTCACCAACCGCTTCGTTCTCGTCTCCAACATCGAGGCGAGCGATCACGGCGCGGCGATCGTCGCCGGCAACGAACGAGTGATCGCGGCGCGTCTCTCCGACGCAAAATTCTTTTACGAAACCGATTTGCGCACGCGGCTCGAAGACCGCCTGCGAAAGCTCGATCGGATCGTGTTCCACGAAAAGCTCGGCACGCAGGGCGAGCGCGTCAAGCGCATTGCGGCGCTGGCGAAAGAGCTTGCGCCCATCGTCGGCGCCGATGCGGAGAAGGCCGAGCGCGCGGCGAAGCTGTGCAAGGCCGATCTCGTTTCGGAGATGGTCGGGGAGTTCCCGGAATTGCAGGGCCTGATGGGCCGCTATTACTCCGGCGCGCAGGGCGAGGACGCGTCCGTCGCCGCGGCCTGCGAAGACCATTACAAGCCGCAAGGCCCGAACGACCGCATCCCCACCGACCCCGTGTCCATCGCCGTGGCGCTCGCCGACAAGCTGGATACGCTGGTCGGCTTCTGGGCCATCGACGAAAAGCCGACGGGCAGCAAAGACCCTTACGCGCTGCGCCGCGCGGCGCTGGGGCTGATTAGGTTGGTGTTGGAGAATGAGATACGAATTGCGTTGCGGCATCCGTTGAGCGTCATGCTCACGGGATTCGATACGGAGAAAGCCGTTCGGCGCGGATATGGTCGGCTCGCGCCGGAGGTCGCCTCGGACGACTCTCGCCTCATCGACCTCCTCGAATTTTTCATCGATCGGCTCAAAGTCTACTTGCGCGACCGGGGGGCGCGGCACGATCTTATCGACGCCGCATTGGGCGCGCTTCCCTCTCCCGCTCGCGGGAGAGGGTGGCTCGACGAAGTCGAGACGGGTGAGGGCCCCTCATCCGACCCTGCTTCGCAGGGCCACCTTCTCCCGCAAGCGGGAGAAGGGAGGCCCCCCCTACAGGACGACCTGCTCATGATTACGAAGAAAGTCGAAGCGCTCGACAAATTCCTCGCCACCGACGACGGCAAGAACCTGCTCGCGGGCTTCAAGCGCGCCGCGAACATCCTGAAGATCGAGGAAAAGAAGGACGGCCCGCGCGCCTATTCCCACCGCCACGCGCCGAACCTGCGCATCGAGCACGCCGAGCACAAGCTCGCCGCCGCGATTGCCCGCGCGCGCGAGGACACGGGCGAAAAGCTGGAGAAGGAAGACTTCGCCGGCGCCATGCGCGCGCTCTCGCGCCTGCGCGAACCGGTCGACGTTTTCTTCGACAAAGTGACGGTCAACGCCGACAACGCCGATCTGCGATTGAACCGCTTGCGCCTGCTGGCCGAGCTTCGCCGCGTGATGATGGGCGTCGCCGATTTCGGCAAGATCGCCGGCGAAGGCGGCGAGGCGTGACCGCCTAGCGAAGGCGTAACCCGGCGGCATGACGAAGCTCACCCATCTCGCGCCCGGCGGCGAAGCGCATATGGTCGACGTTTCGGCCAAGGCCGAAACGGCGCGCGTCGCCCTTGCGCGCGGGCGGGTGGTCATGCGGGCGGAGACGCTGCGGCTCGCTCTGGCGGGCCAGGCGAAGAAGGGCGACGTTTTCGCCGCGGCGCGCCTCGCCGGAATCATGGCGGCGAAGAAGACCGGCGATCTGATCCCGCTCTGCCATCCGCTAGCGCTCTCCAAGGCGAGCGTCGACATCGAGGCCGACGAAAAGCTGCCCGGCCTCGTCGTGACGGCGCAGGTCGCCGTTACGGGCCGGACCGGCGTCGAGATGGAGGCGCTGACCGCCGTCTCCGTGGCCTGCCTGACGATTTACGACATGCTCAAAGCGGCCGACCGCGCCATGCGCATCGAAGGGATCGAACTCGTCGAGAAGCGCGGCGGCAAGAGCGGCGACTGGCGGCGGGAGGAGGCGTAGGTCATGGCGGACGCGAAACTCCACTCCGTCGACGACGCGCTGGCGCGCGTGCTGGACGGCGCCCGGCGGCTCGACGGCGCCGAGACCGTTCCCCTCGCCCACGCGCTCGGCCGCACCTTGGCGCAGAACCTCGTCGCGCGGCGCACGCAGCCGCCCTTGGACGTTTCGGCGATGGACGGCTACGCGGTCCGCGCCGCCGATCTTGCGGATTCGCGCGCGCGTCTGCGCCTTGTCGGCGAAAGCGCCGCGGGCCACGGTTTCGCGGGCCGCCTGCAAAACGGCGAGGCGACGCGCATCTTTACCGGCGCGCCGATCCCCGAAGGCGCCGACGCCGTGCTGCTGCAAGAAGACGCAGTCATCGAGAACGGCCTCGTCGGCGCAAACGCCCCGCCCTGCCCCGGCCAGAATATCCGCGGCAAGGGGCTGGATTTTTCGCAAGGCGCGCCGGGGCTGTTCGCCGGCGACCGCCTCGGTCCGGCCGAACTCGCCCTCGCCGCCGCCATGAATTGCGCCGAAGCGCCCGTCGCCCGCCGCCCGCGCGTCGCGCTGCTGGCGTCCGGCGACGAACTGGTTCCGCCCGGCGCCGCGCCGGGGCCGGCGCAGATCGTCGCCTGCAACGGCTTTGCGGTCGCCGCCATCGTCGAGCGCGCCGGCGGCGAGGTCGTCGATCTCGGGATATTCCGCGACGAAATCGACGAACTCGAGCGCGGGATCGCGCTCGCCCGCGAGGCGAAGGCCGATGTGCTGGCGACGCTCGGCGGCGCCTCCGTCGGCGATCGCGACCTGCTGCGTCCGGCCCTCGCGCGTCAGGGCATGATCCTCGATTTCTGGCGCATCGCCATGCGCCCGGGCAAGCCGCTCATTCACGGCCGCCTCGGCGACATGCGCATTCTCGGCCTGCCCGGCAATCCGGTCGCGGCCTTCGTCTGCGCGCTGGTTTTTCTCGCGCCGCTGCTGCGCGCGCTACAAGGCGATCCGCGCGCCGGCGCCGACGAAACCGAGGCCGCCCTGCTGGGCGCCGATCTTCCCGCCAACAAGGGCCGCCGCGATTTTATGCGCGCAACATTGGCGAAAGACAGCGCGGGCCGGCTCGTCGCGACGCCGCAGCCTTTACAGGACTCCTCGCTGCTGACGGAGCTCGTGCGCTCGCAGGCGCTGCTGATCCGCGACGTCGGCGCGCCGCCGGCGCGGGCGGGCGAAACGTGCCGCATTCTGCGGCTGCCCAGCGGATAGCGCCGGGAATCCAACGCTTGTTTTCCGCGCGTCATTCCTCCCGATCCGCCGCAACGGACGATAGCCCCGAATAGTCTCCGACTGGAACCCCTGACGGGGCGCTGCGCATTTCCGCCCTACCCATTCCCGCCGCTATCCACTAGATTGACGCAAAGCCAGCCGCGCGAAGCGGGCGCAAGAGAGCGGATTCACGGGAGCGTTGCGCGATGAAGTGGGAAGAATTCGACACATCCGAGAATATCGAGGATCGGCGCGGCCAGGGCGGCGGCGGCGGCATGTTCGGCGGCGGACGCCCGCGCATGGGCGGCGCCGGCCATCTCGGCCTCGGCACCATCGTCATTCTCGGCATTATCGGCTATGCGCTGGGCATCAATCCGGCGGTGCTGATCGGCGGCGCGCAGGTCATCAATTCCATGCGCAACAAGGGCGAAGTCGCCGCCCCGCAGGAGACGGCGCCCGCGCCCAAGGACTTGGCCAACGACACGATGGGCCGCTTCGTCTCGAAAATCCTCGGCGAGAACGAGGAGGTCTGGGCGGAGATTCTGCCGGCGCAGACGGGAGTCCGCTTCGAACCGCCAAAGCTCGTGCTGTTCGACGGCTACACCCAATCGTATTGCGGTCCGGCGCAGGCGGCGATGGGGCCGTTCTACTGCCCGATGGACAAGAAGATCTATCTCGACACCGCCTTTTTCCGTGACATGAAGGAGCGCTTCGGCGGCGGCGGCGATTTCGCCTATGCCTATGTAATCTCGCACGAAATGGGCCATCACATCGAGAATCAGCTCGGCATTTTGCCCAAGGTGCAGCGGGCGCAGCAGCGCGCCTCCAGCCGCTCCGAGGCCAATTCGCTTTCCGTGCGCGTCGAACTGATGGCCGACTGCCTCGCCGGCGTGTGGGCCAAGACCGCCCAGGCCAAGCGGCCGTTCCTCGAAGAGGGCGACATCGAGAAGGCTGTCGCGTCCGCCCAGGCCATCGGCGACGATCGCCTTCAGAAGGCGCAGCGGGGCTATGTCGTGCCGGACAGCTTTACGCACGGTTCGTCGGCGCAGCGCGTGACCTACCTCCTGAAAGGGCTGCAAAGCGGCAAGGTCGAGACCTGCAACACGTTTCAGCAGCGCTGACGCGCCCTATGCCGTCCGCCGGGCTTGCGCCGTGAGCCCGGCCGCGCCGAGCCGTCGGGCGAGCGCGCGCAGGTTCGTCGCGCCGGCCGCGGCGACGGCTCGTTTGGGGGCGACGAGGCCGACGGGCTCCGCCAGCGACGGCGCGAGGCGCGTGAGCAGGGAAGCGGGCGCCGCGCGCAGGACAAGCGCTTGCTCCGCGCCGCCGCCATACGTGAAAACGTCCTCGATCTCCTCGCAAAAGCCCCGCTCGACCGCGTAGCCCGCGCGCAGCAGCAACACATGGGGGCGGCGCACGAGCGCCAGCGCCTGCCGCAGGCCCTCGGCCGCCGTCGCCGCTTCGACCAGCGCGCAGCCCGCCTCGTCGGCGAGCGCGGCGAGCGCCTCGTCCGGCGGGCCGGCGAGAACGGCGTCGGCGACGACGCCGCGCACGCAGGCGTCGACGAGGGACGACAGACTGCGCGCGATGGCGTCGCGGCGGCGGGGGCCGGATTGCGGCGAGTCGTAAGCGAGGAGAACGGCCGACAGCATCGGCGCGACGCATAGCCCAACCAGGGTTCCGCTTCCAACGAATGATTCCGGCGTGTCATTCCGGACGCTCGCGGAACGCGAGCGATCCGGAATCCAGGATAACGACTACGATGTTTCGCGCCTTTCCTGGATTCCGGGTTCTTCGCTTCGCGAAGCCCCGGAATGACACCCGCGGGAAACAAGCGTTAGAGTCACAGCACCGGGGCCGCGACGGAATGCGGCGCCGTTCGCGGCGGCCTTTTCTAAGGTTTGGCACTTAGACCCCATTGCTCCCGGACGAGGGTTCCGTCACCATCGGCCGATGTTCCAAGGCCCCTACCCCGTCGAACTCCTCACCAACACGCAGATGGCCGAGGCCGACCGCCTCACCATAGAGGGCGGCGTTCCCGGCATGGCGCTGATGGAGAAGGCGGGCGCCGCCGTCGCCCGCGTCGCTAGCCAGATACTCGCGAAAACCAGCGGCCGGCGTGTCGTCGTGCTGTGCGGACCCGGCAACAACGGCGGCGACGGATATGTCGCCGCGCGCATCCTGCGCGGCCAGCGGCTCAAGGTGCGGGTCGCCGCCCTGACGCCGCCCGAGCGCCTGCGAGGCGACGCGCGACAGGCCGCCGAGAGCTGGAACGGTCCGGTGGAGCGCGCCGACTGCTGCAGGCTGAACGGCGTCGATCTCGTCGTCGACGCGCTGTTCGGCGCCGGTCTCGCTCGCGACATCGACGGTCTCGCGGGACTGATCGTCGAGGAGCTGAACCAGTGGCGGCGGCGCACGGGCCAGCAGGTCGTCGCCGTGGACATTCCCTCCGGCGTCGACGGGACGACCGGCGCGGTGCGCGGCGTCGCCGTCGAGGCCGACGCCACCGTCACCTTCTTCCGCCTCAAGAGCGGCCACATGCTGCTGCCCGGCCGCCAGCTTTGCGGCCAGCTTACATGCGCGCATATCGGCATCCGCGCCGACACGCTCGAGAAAATCCGTCCCGACACCTTCGTCAACGAACCCGGGCTCTGGCGGCCGGCTCTGCCTCTGCCGAAGGTCGAAGGCCACAAATATTCGCGCGGGCACGCCGTGGTCGTCTGCGGCGGCGCCTCCTTCACCGGGGCGGCGCGGCTCGCGGCCGGCGCGGCGCTGAGGGCCGGGGCGGGGCTCGTCACGCTCGCCACCCCGAGAGAGGCGCTGGCGATCAACGCCGCCGCTCTCACCTCGGTGATGGTGCGGGTCAGCGACGGGCCGGACGGGCTCGCCGCGCTCCTCGCCGATCCGCGCAAGAACGCCGTGGCGCTCGGGCCGGGTCTCGGCGTTAGCGAAGAAACCCGCGTCCTGGCCGAGACCGCGCTGGCGCCGTCCGAGCGTGCACGCGCCGTGACGCTCGACGCGGACGCGCTGACGAGCTTCGCCGAGCAGCAGGCGCGGCTGTGGCGCGCGATCCGCAAGAGTCGCGGCCCGGTGGCGCTCACCCCCCACGCCGGCGAATTCGCGCGGCTGTTTCCCCGATGCGCGCAAGACGCCGAGGGCGCGCCCCGCTCCAAGCTCGACCAGGCGCGCGCGGCGGCGCGCGAAAGCGGCGCGGTCGTGCTGTTCAAGGGGCCGGACACCGTGACGGCCGCGCCGGACGGGCGCGCCGCGATCCTGCCTTACGCCTCGCCCTGGCTCGCCACCGCCGGCTCGGGAGACGCGCTGACGGGAATCGTCGCGGCCCTGCTGGCGCAGGGAATGGAGCCGTTTCTGGCGGCGTCCTGCGCCGCCTGGATGCATGCGCGCGCGGCGCAGATTTTCGGACCGGGGCTGATCGCCGACGACATCCAGGCCGCTTTGCCCGCCGTATGGCGCGAATTGAGCGACGCGTGAACGGGAAAATTTCGCGAGCGCGAGGGGGCTGGCTCCATGTTGAAAGCTCGATTTGGAGCCTTGCGGTCGCGCCGATCGGCCCCTAGGCTTGCGACCGTGGCCGCGTTTCGCCGGCGTTACGGCGAGGGGCGTCTCCCCGCCCGGCGCGAGCGCGAGCGTCAAGAAACCGACACGGCGACGCCGTAAGGCGGTTGCGGCTTCTCGCTCTCGGCCAAGTCCGGCCGCTAATCCAAACGGGCGCAAGAGATCATGCAGTCCTACGAAAAGCTGCTCCTTGAGAACAAAGCCTGGGCGCAGGAAAAGAAGCTCGACGACCCCGGCTACTTCGAACGGCTCGCCGCCGATCAGCGGCCGGATTTTCTGTGGATCGGCTGCGCCGACAGCCGCGTGCCCGCCGAGATCATCGTCAACGCGGAGCCGGGCGCCATTTTCTCGCACCGCAATATCGCCAATCAGGTGATCGCCACCGACTTCAACAGTCTCAGCGTCATTCAATACGCGGTCCAGGTGCTCAAGGTCAGCCACGTGATCGTCTGCGGGCATTATAACTGCGGCGGCGTGCGCGCGGCTCTCGAAAAGCAGCGTTCCGATCTGGTTCTACTCAACAAGTGGCTGATGCACATCAAGGACGTGTACCGGCTGCACCGCGATGAGATCGAGGCGCTGCACGGCCGCAGGAAGCAACTCGACCGACTGGTCGAGCTCAATGTCGTCGAGCAGGTGCGCCGGCTGTCGCACACGTCCATCATTCAGAACGCGTGGAAGCACGAGCGGCGCCCCGTGCTCCACGGCTGGGTTTACGCTCTCGACGACGGCATTCTCCAGCAACTGATTACGCTGCCGCCCGACAGCGACGTCGACGCGATCTATCAATACGAGGACCGGGACGGCGCGTAAGCGGCGCCCTTAGAGCGCTTATCGATCGGACGGAATCGTCCGATCGATAAGAAATCGCTCCAGGATCAAAAAATTGGAGCAAGTTCTTATCGAAAAAGTCTGTCAACTTTTTCGGAACTTGCTCTAGCGGACCACCCAACGGAGCGATCCCGCGTGCAGCATTCGTCCGACTATTACTTCCGCCACCTCAATCACGACATTCCGGCGGGACTCGTCGTGTTCCTGGTTGCGGTGCCGCTCTGTCTCGGGATCGCGCTCGCCTCCGGCGCGCCGCCCTTCTCGGGAATCGTTGCGGGAGTCGTCGGCGGGCTTGTCGTCTCGCTCGCGAGCGGGTCGCAGCTAAGCGTCTCCGGCCCCGCCGCCGGCCTCACCGTCATCGTCGCCGCCGCAATCGAGAAGCTGGGCGGCCTCGAACCCTTCCTCGCCAGCGTCGCCCTCGCCGGGCTCCTGCAACTGGCGATGGGTTTTTTGGGCGCGGGCGTCATCGGCGCCTACTTCCCCTCCGCCGTCATCAAGGGAATGCTCGCGGCGATCGGCCTGATCCTGATTATGAAGCAGCTTCCGCACGCCGTGGGCTACGACGCCGACGCGGAGAGCGATCTGTCGTTTCTGGAGGAGGACAGCCACACGCCGCTGTCGACGCTGTTCACGTCGCTGAACGCGCTGTCGCCCGGCGCGGCCCTCGTCAGCGCCGCCTCGCTGGCGATCATGCTCGCTTGGGAAACGTCCTTCTTCAAGCGCAACCGACTTCTGGCCCTGACGCCGGGCCCGCTCGTCGCCGTGGTTTTCGGCGTCGTCTACAATCTGGCGGCCGAGCGGCTTTTCCCCTCGCTCTCGATCGCCTCGCAGCATCTCGTCGATCTGCCGGCGATCTTCGGGCCGGTGGATTTCTATCGCCACCTCACCTTTCCGAATTTCAGCGCCTGGAGCCGACCCGAGTTTTACCTCACGGCCGCGACCATCGCGCTCGTCGCCAACCTGGAAACGCTGCTGAGCCTCGAAGCGGTCGACAAGCTCGATCCCTTGAAGCGCACGGCGCCGACGAACCGGGAGCTCAAGGCGCAGGGTCTCGGCAACCTGCTGTGCGGCCTGCTCGGCGGTCTGCCGATTACTGCGGTGATCGTGCGCTCCTCGGCGAACATCAACGCCGGCGCGCACACCAAGGTGGCGGCCTTCCTCCACGGCGTGCTGCTGCTGCTGTCGGCGATGTTTCTCGCCTCGATGCTCAACCGCATCCCGCTGGCGTGTCTTGCCGCGGTGCTGCTGCTGACCGGCTACAAGCTCGCCAAGCCGGCGCTGTTCCAGGAGGTCTACAAGAAGGGCTTCAATCAGTTCGCGCCTTTCGTCGTCACCATCGGCGCGATCCTGGCCACGGATCTGTTGAAGGGCATGGCGATCGGCATGGCGGTCGGCCTTTTCTTCGTGCTGCGCGCGAACTACCACGCCGCGGTCACGCTCACCCGGGACGGCAAGAACTATCTGCTGCGCCTGCACAAGGACGTGTCGTTCCTCAACAAGGCGCCGCTGCGCAACTGCCTCGAGCGCATCGAGGAGGGCGGCTACCTCATCATCGACGGAACCAAGGCGTCGTTCATCGACCAGGACATTCTCGAAACGCTGCAGGACTTCATAAAGGCGGCGAACGACGACGGCGTAAAGGTCGAACTGAAAAACGTGCGCGGCCTCACGCAGACGAACGGGCCGGCGTGACGCGCCCGCGTGTTTACGGCAAGAATCCCTCGAACACGATCTGATCCGCCCAGGACATTGCGCGCTTTGCGTCGCTCGGCGAGCGCACCGTCCAGACGGTGACGGGAATCTTCAGCGCCTCGCGGCACAGAAGCGGAATGGCGTGCGGCAGATCCCGCAGATACCAGGAGAGAAAATCCGGCCGCGTCTCGGAATAGTGGAGAAAATGCTCCATCCGCGCGCATTGCCCGGCGGAGACGTTCTTGAAATCCTCGTCCTCGGCGCAGCGCGCCATGCCGACGATCCCCAGCGGGACATGCGCGATCCCGAACTCGGCCCCGTGCTTGCGCAGGAAGGCGATCGGCGCAGGGTCGAAGCTTTCGACGACGAGCGGCGTGTCGCAGCGCGCGATGATCTCCGCGACGCGGCGCGCGAGCGCGACGTCGCCGTCGAAACGGCTCTTGAGCTCGACGACGAGCGGCGTCTTGCCGTCGACGGCGGCGAGGAAATCCACAAAGAGGGGAATCGTCTCCGTTGCTCCGAGCAGCGGAATGCGCGTCAGTTCCTCCGCGCGGAGCGCGTCGGCCCGCCCTTGCCGGCCGGTCAGGCGATCCAGATCGTCGTCGTGAAAGACGAAGACCTCGCCGTCGCTCGAAATCTGCACGTCGCATTCGATGGCGTAGCCGGCCGCAACCGCGGCCCGGGCCGCCGAGATCGAATTCTCGATCGCGCCGCGGGCGCGGTCGTGCGCGCCGCGATGCGCGATGGGCCGCGCGGTGAGAATGTCGCAAGCCGTCGACGCGTTCATTCCAAGACCTCGAAAATGGCTTCGACCTCCACCGCCGCGTCGAGCGGCAATTGCGCGACGCCGACCGCGAAACGCGCATGTCTGCCGTTTTCGCCCAGCACGGCCGCGACGAGGTCCGAGGCGCCGTTGACGACCTGCGGCACGAACGCAAAATCCGGCGTGCAGTTGACGTAACCGCCGAGCCGCACGCATTTGAGCTTCGCAAGATCGCCGGCTGCGGCGTTCGCCTGCGCCAGCACGTTGAGCGCCGCCTGGCGCGCCGCCGCCTGCCCCGCCTCCAGCGTCGCGCCGGCGCCGAGCTTGCCCTTGTGCGCAGGATCGATCCCCTGCGGCCCCAGCGGCAACTGCCCCGAGACGAACAGCAGCGGCCCCATGCGTACGCTCGGGACGTAATTGGCGAGCGGCGCGGCGGCCGGCGGCAACGCCAGATCAAGGGCTGCGAGCCGCGCGAGCGGCGAAGAAGCGGCGCTGTCGGTCACGGACGCTTGACCCTTTCGTCACAAATCGATTGCCCCCCGGGAGGCCAAACCGTAATTTCCCCGCAGCCGCGACGCAATGGCGCCGGGCGGCAATGCCGGAGAGAGGGATGATGATCGGACTGCGCCATTTCGCGGGAGCGCTCGCGACCCTCGCCTGCGCGCTCGGCGGCGGCGCCCTCGCCCAGCCCACGAACGCCCCGGTTCCGCTCGCCTCGCACCGCGCGGTCTACGATCTCACCCTGCTGAAGTCGACGGGCGCCAAGGGGCCCGCAGAGGCGCGCGGACGCATCGCCTTCGAATTTTCCGGCTCGCCCTGCGAAGGCTACGTCCAAAATTTTCGGCAGATCACCGAATTGCAGCCGTCCGAGGGACAGGCCCGCGTGTCCGACATGCTGTCGGCGACCTTCGAATCGGGCGACGCGCGCAATTTCCGCTTCCACATCGAGACGAAGGTCGACGAGGCGCGCGCCGACGACATCGACGGCAAGGCGCAGAAGCTCGGGGGCGCGAAGCTCGCCGTCGATCTCGCAAAGCCGAAAAGCGCCCATGTCGAGCTTTCCGGCCCCGTCTACTTTCCCACCGAGCACCTGCGCCGCATACTCGACGCCGCGCGCGCCGGCGAGTCCGTCCTCGAAGCGAAGGTGTTCGACGGCACAGGGGACGGTCAGAAGATTTTCGATTCGCTGACCGTCATCGGCAAGCCGCGGGCCGCGCCCGCCCAGGAGAAGGCGCAGGAGAAGGCGCCGCCGGGAGACGAACTCAAGGCGCTGCGGCGCTGGCCGATCGCGGTCTCTTATTTCGAGCCTGGCGGAAAGGACGGCCAGCCGTCCTACGTGCTCTCCTTCGACCTCCTGGAGAATGGCGTGTCGCAGGGGCTCAAGCTCGACTACGGCGACTTCGCCCTGCGCGGCGAGATGACCGAGTTCAAGCTGCTTCCCTCGAAGGAGTGCGGGAAATAGCGGTTGCGCGCCGCGCAATTGGCGTTCCGTCACTAGCTTTGCGGGCGGATATGGTGTATTCGCCGCGCACGAGTTTTCGCTCCCGGCGCGGCGGCGCGCCCCCGGGGGAGTGCTGGAGAAGAGATAAATGGCTGTTCCGAAAAGAAAAACCTCGCCGATGAAGCGGGGCTTCCGCCGCTCGGCCGACGCGCTGAAGGCGCCGACCTATGTCGAGGACAAGGACTCCGGCGAACTGCGCCGTCCGCATCACATCGATCTCAAGACCGGCATGTATCGCGGCCGTCAGGTGCTCAAGATCAAGTCGGCCGACGAAGAATAAGGCAAAGCGCCGTTCGGTCTGTCGCAAGCCCCCGCCGCGCGCGGGGGTTTTCGTTTGACGCGCGCGGTCAGCGCCGAGCGAACTCCACCCGCACCCCAAAGCTCTGCGCCAGAAACAGGCCGCCATGGACGAGGCCGGCATTGTCGATGCCGTGGCCGACGCCGGGCGAGAGATGCCACTGCACAGGAGTCTCCGACGCCGCCAGGGCGTTGGCGGACATGAGCAGCGCCTGCGCGGGAATGAGGTCGTCTTCCTCACCGTGGAGGAGCAGGATCGCCGGCGGCGGCTGCGGATGCGGCTCGCGTTCGTCCGGTCCTGTCACGAGGACGCCGGAATAGCCGACGATCGCGCGCGGCGCGACGGCGCGGCGCAGCCCTGCGTGCAGCGCCATCATGGTTCCTTGGCTGAAGCCGACCAGCGCCAGCGACCGCTCGTCGAGGCCGCGGCGCGCAAGTTCGGCGTCGAGAAAGGCGTCGAGAACCGGACGGGCGGCGACGCAGCCACGCCAGCGCTCCTCGGGATCGCGCATGGTCAGCGGAAACCACTGGCGCCCCGTGGGCGACGCGGCGCAGCGCTCCGGCGCGTGTGGGGAGACGAAATCCGCGTCGGGCAGAAAGGCGCGCCACTGCCGGCCGATTTCGATGAGGTCGTTCCCGTCCGCGCCGTAGCCGTGCAGGAAGACGACGAGCTGCCGCGCCTTACCGGATTTCGCCGAAATTCTCGGGCCGTCGATCCTCGCCGCCATCGCCGAACCTTTCCTTCGCGCCCCCGGAAGCGGCTATCGGGGGTTTGCGGCCGCGGGTCAAGAGCGGGTCCGCGGCGCGCAGGGTCGCGGCGTTCTCGACACGAAGGCGGGCGCGCCAATGCGGATCGCCCCGCCGCGACGCATCGCCGCTATTGCGCAGGCGGCGCCCCCTCACTACGCTTGAGCCCGGTTTTCGGGCGGGTTATGCACGCATACGGCCCGCGGCGCGGAACGCCTGCGGGGGATGAAATCGAGCGATCAAGAGGGGGAACGGCGTCTCATGGCGAACAACAAGGTCATCACCGCGGACGAGGCGATCGCGCTCATCCGGGACAACGATGTCGTGACCACCACGGGATTCGTCCAAAGCTGCATTCCGGAGGCGCTACACGCCGCGCTGGAGAAGCGCTACGTCGAGACGCAGCACCCCAAGGCCCTCACCCTCATCATGACCGCCGGCGCCGGCGACTCCAAAGGCCTGGGCACCGGCCGCTTCCACCACGAGGGGCTCTTAAAACGCGTCATCGCCGCCAATTTCGGCCGGATGCCCAAGGTCGCCCAGGCCGCGCAGGAAAACAAGATTTGCGGCTACAATCTGCCGCAGGGCGTCATTTCCCAGCTTTTCCGCGCCTGCGCCTCCGGCCAGCCGGGCCTCTTCTCGAAAGTCGGCCTCTACACCTATGTCGACCAGCGTTTCGGCGGCGGCAAGGTCAACGAGCGCACCAAGGAAGACATCGTCCATTATCACAACATCATGGGCGAGGAGTGGCTGTTCTATCTCGCCACCAAGATCGACGTGGCCTTCATCCGCGGCACCTCGGCCGATCCCTCCGGCAATATTTCGATGGAGCGCGAGGCGCTCGTTCTCGACAATCTCGCCCAGGCCATGGCCGCCCATAACAATGGCGGCCTCGTCATCGCGCAGGTCGAGCGCATCGTCGAACAGGGCTCGATCCCGCCCAAGCAAGTGCATGTTCCGGGCATTCTGGTCTCCGCCGTGGTCGTCGCCGATCCGCCGGAAATGCACCGCATGAACTACGGCGTCATTTTCAATCCGGCGCTCGCCGGCGAAATCCGCGTGCCCGTCGAGAAGCTGGCCAAGATGGAGCTCGACGAGCGCAAGGTCATCGCCCGCCGCGCCTCCTTCGAACTGCCGCCCAACGGCGTCGTGAATCTCGGCGTCGGCGCGCCGGAGGGCGTCGCCGCCGTCGCCAACGAGGAAAAGCTGACGCCTTACATCACGCTGACCACCGAGGCGGGCGCCATCGGCGGCGTGCTGGCGTCGGGGTCGAGCTTCGGCGCCGCCACCAACGCCGACAGCATCATCCAGCAGAACCAGCAGTTCGACTTCTACGACGGCGGCGGCCTCGACATGACCTGTCTCGGCATGGCCGAATGCGACCTGCAGGGCAACGTCAATACGAGCAAGTTCGGCGGACGGCTCAACGGCTGCGGCGGCTTCATCAATATCAGCCAGAACGCGCGGCTCGTCGTCTTCGCGGGCACCTTTACGGTGGGCGGCCTCGAAGTCGTGATCGAAAACGGCAAGGTCAACATCGTCAAGGAGGGCCGCAACAAGAAGTTCCTCAACTCCGTGGAGCAGATCACCTTCTCGGGGAAATTTGCGCTCAAGCGCAAGCAGCCGGTCTATTACGTCACCGAGCGCTGCGTGTTCAAACTGGTGGAGAAGGGGCTGGAACTGATCGAGGTCGCGCCGGGGATCGACATCGACAAGCACATCCTCGCGCATATGGCCTTCAAGCCGGTCGTCAACGAGCCGGAGCTGATGGACAAGCGCATCTTCATCGACGAGCCGATGGGCCTCATCAACGATCTCCTCAACCTCAACCTCGAACAGCGCATCAGCTACGACGCCGCGCGCAACATCCTGTTCCTCAACCTCGAAGGGTGGCACGCGCGCACCAAGAAGGACGTGGGCGAATTGCGCAAGGCGCTGGTCGCCGCCTGCGAAAAGGTCGGCAAGCGCGTCAATTCCGTGGTCAATCACGACGGCGCGCATATCAACGAGGAACTCTACGACGACTATGCCGAAATGATCGAATATATGATGCAGCACTACTATGCGACGACGACGCGCTATGCGACCAGCGCCTTCGCCCGCATGAAGATGAAGGAGGCGCTGAGCAAGCGCGGTATCCAGCCCCACATCTTCGAGCGCCGCGAGGCGGCGGAGACGTTCCTGGAGGTCGTGGGCGAGTGATGGGCGGCGGCTATGATTCTGAAGTCTCCGCAAAAGGCTCGAAGCCTTTGTGCTCATAGTGCTGAAGACAAAGGAAGCCTCCGAAGCTCACGCTGCGGGGCGATTCGGTGAACGCGGCCGTCATTCCCGCGCAAGCGGGAATCCAGAGCAAGGGGCGACAACATCGCTCTTGTCCTTCTGGATGCCCGCTTTCGCGGGCATGACAAGGGGTTGCGGATTTCAGTAAATGGCCCTGACCCACGCCATCGTCGTCCTTGAAAAAATCTCCGTTTTAGATGAAATATCTAAATTGGAGATTTCGTCATGCAGCCCATCCGCGTCACCGCCAGCGAGTTTCAGCAAGCCTTCGGCGCGCTGAGCGACAAAGCCCGTCATGAGCCGGTCGTCATCACCAAACACGGTCATGACTCCCTGGTGGTCATGGCGGCGGAAGAATGGGAGCGGCTCAAGCGCCGCGACCGGAGCGTCGGCCTGACGGCCGAACTCTCGGGTGAATGGGTCGAAGCCGTCCGCGCCGCAAACGTGCCGGACGAATACGCCCATCTCGACGCCGATCTGACGTAGCCAGCGCCGCTCCCCAAACCGGTCCCTGGTCTCGTCATCCGTTACAGCTATCTGTGGCATAGAGAACATCTCCAGGGCCACGAGGAAGGCCAGAAAGATCGGCCCTGCGCCGTCATCGCCGCCATCCGCCCCGAGAAGAACGGCGAAACCCGCGTGCTGGTTCTGCCGATCACCCATAGCCAGCCCGATCATGCCAGCCTCGCCGTGGAAATCCCGGAGAATGTCAAGAAACGCCTGCGCCTCGATGCTGCTCGTTCGTGGGTCGTACTTTCCGAGTGGAATGAATTCGTCTAGCCCGGCCCCGATCTGCGCCGCCTTCCGAACGCCGACGATGCGAGCGTCGCCTTCGGTGTCTTGCCGCCGGGCCTCTTTTCAATCATCCGCGACCGTTTTCTCGCAATCGTGAATGCGAGCGCGGCGAAGCGCGTACGTCGGACCTGACCGGAAACCGGCGCCTCGAAAAACGGATCGAACACGCCATTTCCCTCGTTTCTCGCCGATTCCGCGCGTGTCGCAAAACTTGGCTTGTGGTTGGCGCACAATGTGAGCCTTTGACGCTCGCGCTCCAAAACACGCGGACCGTGAGCCTCCGGCCGGCATCGAAAGCCATTTCAGAATAGACGAAGCTGCGCCGGGTCCAGCTAAAATCCCTCCTGATTACGCGCTTGCGTCAGCTTGGATTTTGTGCGAGAACAAATGCGGAACATCTTGTTTTCGGGAGGGATCGGCGATGGCGCGCAACAAGGCGCCATTTCAGAAAGGCCTGTCCGAGGCCGAT
>Ga0233425_10001285_pt1 | contig 57770 bp, 63 predicted proteins | sample Watercolumn_Towu_2_FD_181712 | JGI IMG/M metagenome (GOLD analysis project Ga0233425, IMG submission 181712) | Freshwater microbial communities from Lake Towuti, South Sulawesi, Indonesia - Watercolumn_Towuti2014_140_MG | ecosystem: Environmental > Aquatic > Freshwater > Lake | place...
CACCCGTTTTAGTGGAAGTAACCCGGGGGCCGGCGGTGGAGAGCCGCCACCGGGGACAGATCGTCGTCGTAGACCCCAAGGGCGCCCTGGTGAAGCACGCGGGGGACCCGGAAGCCTTGGTCTGCATGCGCTCATTGGCCAAGCCATTCCAGGCCCTGGCCTTGCTCACCACCGGCGCGGCCCAGGCCTTCGGGTTCGGGGCCGCGGAGCTGGCCCTTTTTTCCGGGTCGCTCTCGGGCCAGGATTTTCAGGCGGAGCTGGTGACCCGGGCCTTGGCCCGGATGGGGCTGACCCCGGAGGCGCTGCAATGCGGCGTGCACCCGCCGCTGCACCGTCCCAGCGCCCAGGCCCTGACCAAGGCCGGGGCCAAGCCCACGTCTTTGCATAACACCTGTGCGGGCAAACACACGGCCATGCTGGCCTTGTGCGTCCATCATAAATGGCCCACCGAGAATTACCTGGCGGTGGACCACCCGGTGCAGCACCTGATTCTGGGCACCGTGGGCCGCATGGCGGGGCTGCCCCGGGAGGACATCAAGGTGGCCATCGACGGCTGCGGCGCGCCGGTGTTCTTTATGCCCCTGAAAAATATCGCCCTGGCCTACGCCCGCCTGGCCGCGGCCCAACCGGGGTCCCCCGGGGGCGATCTCCTGGCCGCGATCCTGGACCACCCCCGCCACATCGCCGGGGACGGCCGCCTGGACACCGACGTCATGACGGCCCTCCCGGGCGTGGTCTTCGCCAAGTCCGGAGCCGAAGGGGGTTACGCCCTGGCCCTGAAGGAAGGGGGCCTGGGGGTGGCCCTGAAGATCGAAGACGGCGCGTCCCGGGCCTTGAACCCCACGGTGGTGGCGGTCCTGGAGCAACTGGGGGTCCTCCACCCCGCGGCTCTGGAGGCCCTGAAGGCCTACGCCCGGCCTCCCATTTTGAATCATAGGAAGGAAGAAGTGGGGCGGATCAGGCCGGCGTTTTCTCTGTGAGCAGTGAGCGGTGAGCGGTGAGCAGTGGCCGGTGGTCAGTGGTCAGTAAAAAACCTGCCTCCTCGGGTATTCTTCTTTACTGCTTACTGCTCACTGCTCACTGCTTACTGCTCACTGTCCCCAGAAAACCCCTTGAATCTTTAGCGTATCGTGCTATAGTCCTAGGTTATGCATGGTTGCCCGACAGCGGGGGAAGGAATCGGAAAGCGGTTATGAAAGTCCTTTGGGCCCCCTGGCGCATGGAATATATCCTGGGGGAAGACAAGCACCAGGGCTGTATCTTCTGTCCCGCACCCGGAGAGGACCTGAAAGAGCGGCTGGTGCTCTTTACGGGGCGCCTCTCCCGGGTGATGATGAACAAATACCCGTATATCAACGGGCACCTGCTGATTTCGCCGCTGCGGCACCAACCCGGGTTGGCGGACCTGACCCCGGAGGAACTCCTGGATTTGCAGTTTAAGCTCCGGGATTCCCTGGCTATCTTGAAGCAGGTGATGCGCCCCGACGGTTTCAACGTGGGCCTCAACTTAGGCATCGTGGCCGGGGCCGGGGTGGAGAGCCACCTCCATTTTCACGTGGTGCCCCGATGGAACGGCGATACCAATTTCATCCCGGTTTTTGCCGATGTCCGGGTGATTCCGGAACATTTCCGCGAGACTTATGAACGCCTGGCGCCGCACTTCCAGGCCCTGGCAGACGAGGATCAGGCATGCGCTTCTTTAAAGTGATTTTTTCCTCCCTTTTGGGAATTTTGGGAATCGTCTTCATCGTCCAGAATCGCGAGGTGCTGGAGCGCACCATCCAACTGAAACTGGAGCTGTATTTCCATTCCTTTCAAAGCGCGGCGATTCCCTTGTGGATCCTCATTCTCTTCACCTTCTTCCTGGGGGTGTTCACCGCCTGCCTCTACGGCGTCTATGAGCTCCTGAAACAGCGCCAGACCATCCGCACTTTGAAGCATAACCTGGAGATCGTGGGCCAGGAACTGAAAAGGGCCTCCGCGGCCGCCGCCACGGAAATCCCCCGGGAACCCGAAATCGTACCACGGCCTGTTAGTGAGCAGTAAGCAGTAAGCAGTGAGCAGAAAAAACCAAGACATACTTTCTGTTTTTACTGCCCACTGCTCACCGCTCACTGCTCACTTCTCTTAGCCGCCATGTCCGAGGCCCCAGCCGATAAAATCACCCCCATGCTGCGGCAATACCTGGATTTGAAGTCCCGGTATACGGACGCCCTGGTGCTCTTTCAGATGGGGGATTTCTACGAGATGTTCTTCGAGGACGCGGAGAAAGGCGCCGCGGCCCTGAACATCGTTCTCACCAGCCGCAGCCGCCAGGACGCGGAGCGCATCCCCATGGCCGGGTTTCCCATCCACGCGGCCCAGAATTACATCTCCCGTCTGCTGGAGCAGGGTTTCAAGGTGGTGGTCTGCGACCAGGTGGAAGACCCGGCTTTGGCCAAGGGTCTGGTGCGCCGGGAGGTGACCCGGATTCTTACCCGGGGAACGGTAGTTGACCCGGACGCCCTGGACAGCCGCCGGGACAACTACCTGGCTGCAGTGGCGCTGACGGGCCGCAAATGGGGCCTGGCCTTTCTCGAATTGTCCACCGGGGAATTTTGCCTTACCGAAGGGGAAGGCGCCGATCCCCTGGCCGATGAGCTTTGGCGCTTGAAACCCTCTGAAATCCTGGTGTCCGAAGACCTGGACACAAAATTCCTGGAAGGCGCGCTCTTTCCCTTCGACGTCCCTCCCACCCGCCGTCTCCTGGGGCCCTACGCCTTTGAGCTCCAGGCCGCCCGCCAGGAGTTAGGAAGGCAGTTGGGCACCCTCTTTCTGGACGGTTTCGGCCTGGAGGCCTATCGCTCCGGCGTGGCCGCGGCCGGGGCCATTCTCCGGTACCTGAAAGATTCCCATCACCCCACTCTCCCCCATATCGACCGGCTGCTGCCCATCAGCCGGGATGACTACCTGGGGCTGGATGAGGCCACTTTACGCCACCTGGAGATTTTTGAGACCTGGCGCAGCCGCTCCCGCCAGGGTTCGCTCCTGGAGGCCCTGGACGCGGCGGTCACCCCCATGGGCAGCCGCCACCTGGGGAATTGGCTGCGTTATCCCTTGAAGGACCTGGCCCGCATCGAGGCCCGCCTGGAGGCGGTGCAGTTTTTTAAGGACAACAGCCTGCTCAGGCAGCGCTGGCGCCAGGCCTTGAAGGGCATGGGGGACCTGGAGCGCCTCACCGCCCGCCTGGCCCTGGAGCAGGCCCTGCCCCGGGAGGTGGCCGCGGTGGGCCAGGCCCTGGGCCGCCTGCCCCTGCTCCAAGAATTGTTGGCCGGGGACTTGCCTCCCCTGGTGGCGGCACTCGCCGGGGACCTGGAGAATCTGGAGGACCTGGAGGAGCTGATCGCCAAGGCCCTGGCGGACGATCCCCCGGCCAACCTCGCCGCCGGAGGCATCATCCGGGAAGGATATGACCCGGAGTTGGACGAGTTGTTGCAGTTTACCCGGGAAGGCAAGGACTGGATCGCCCGCCTGGAGTCCCAGGAACGGGAGCGCTCGGGCATCAACTCCCTGAAGGTCAGGTACAATAAGGTCTTCGGCTACTACCTGGAGGTCTCCCGGGCCAATCTGGACCGGGTGCCCGAGGATTATATCCGCAAGCAGACCCTGGTGAACGCGGAGCGCTTCATCACCGCGGAACTCAAGGAATACGAAGCCCGGGTCCTGGGCGCGGAGGAGGCCCGCCTGAAACGGGAAGTGGAGCTCTTCACGGAGTTGCGCCGCCGTCTGGGGGGCGAGGCTCTCCGCCTGAAAAAAACGGCCGCGGCCCTGGCCCGCCTGGACGTGCTCGCCGCCCTGGCGGAGGTGGCGGCCCTGCACCGCTACTGCCGCCCCCGGGTAGTGCCGGAGCCGATGCTGCAACTAACCCAAAGCCGCCATCCGGTGATCGAACGGATCCTCCCCCCGGGGAGTTTTGTGCCCAACGACGTGGCCCTGGACCACGATTCCCAGGTGCTCATCGTCACCGGGCCCAACATGTCCGGCAAATCCACCATCCTGAGGCAGGTGGCCTTGACTGTCCTTATGGCCCAGATGGGGAGCTTCGTGCCCGCTGAGGCCGCGGTGGTGGGCCTCACCGACAGCATCTTCACCCGGGTGGGCGCGGTGGACGACATCGGCCGGGGCCAGAGCACTTTCCTGGTGGAGATGCACGAAACCGCGCGCATCCTGCATCAGGCCACCCCCCGGAGCCTGGTCATCCTGGACGAGATCGGCCGGGGCACCTCCACCTTCGACGGCCTGGCCCTGGCCTGGGCGGTGGCGGAGCATCTCCATGACCTGGCGGGGGTAGGGGTGAAGACCCTGTTCGCCACCCACTATCAGGAACTCACCCAGTTGAGCCGCCTCAAGCCCCGGGTAAAAATTTTTCAGGTATTGGTGGCGGAAACCAGCGGCCGCATCGCCTTTCTGCACCGGCTGGCCCCGGGCGCGGCCGCGCAGAGCTACGGCATCCAGGTGGCCCAACTCGCGGGAGTGCCGGCCATGGTCATCGCCCGGGCCCAGGAAGTGCTGGAAAACCTGGAGACCGGGACGCTAGACCCCGCGGGCCTGCCCCGGCTGGCCCGCTCCCGGCGGCGTCCGGGCAAGGAAGTGCCGCAATTGGGGCTGTTCGGCTCGGGGGAGGAGTAAAAAAAAGATTCACCACAGAGACACAGAGGACACAGAGTTACACCGAGAAATGATTTAAGCCTTGGCGCTGTGCGCCAAGGCTTAAAAAAAATACTCTGTGCTCTCTGTGTCTCTGTGGTAAATTTCTTTTTTTTCCCTTGACAAGCGCGGCATTTTTGCAAAAATTAAAACTTACTCCTGAGCGGGAATAACTCAGCGGTAGAGTGCAACCTTGCCAAGGTTGAAGTCGCGGGTTCGAATCCCGTTTCCCGCTCCATTTTATTTTGGGCGGCATAGCCAAGTGGTAAGGCAACGGTCTGCAAAACCGTTATTCTCCGGTTCGAATCCGGATGCCGCCTCCAGTTCCCAGCCCCATCGATCTTGGGTGCACCTTACAGGCTCCCAGGAGCTCCCCCCTACCTAGGTGTCCCAAGTCCCCGTAAAAGTGCTATAATCCGTTTAATACCAAATTCGCAATCACAAGGCGTTAAATTGTAGAGGTGAACCTTGGGTTCGCCCAGAACGCCCGGGGCGAACACCTGATTCGCCCCCACAAAAAAATGTCGTTTGATGGCGAATTGGTATACACTCCCACAGTGGCGATTCCGCCAACTCATTGATGATAATAACCAGGAAAAATCCGGAGGCGAGACTATGATTCTCAAGGATATCAGAGACAAAGCGCGTTCTTTGGGGGTGAAGAATTACTCCAAACTGAGCAAGGGAAATCTGATTCGCGCCATCCAGGAAAAAGAAGGAAATTCGCCCTGTTATCAGAACATTTACGACTGCCGGCAAGATGATTGTCTCTGGCGGCCGGATTGCCAGGGATAGAATAAGGGGAGTCGGCTCAAGATTTTTCAGGCGCGGCCCCGGTCAGCCGTGAATCCGGGTTTTTCGCGTCCGCCGCGGTTTCTGCTAGAACCCGCCCCCAGGAATGATTTCCTCCGGGTTCAGGGTTTGATCCACGTCCAGAAGAATCCTGACCCCCCGCTCGGTCTTGGCCATGCCGAAAATGTATTGGGCATGCAGATGGTTCTGGATCGCGTCATCGATCTCCTGGCCGGGAATATAGGAGATATCGAGGACCGAATCGGCGATAATGCCGGCCAGCCCCTGATTCCCGGGCATCTCCGTCACAATGATGCAGCGGTTGTCGTCTTTGGTGCCGTTTGCCAATCCCAGTTTGACGGCCAGATCGATCACGGGGATTACTTTGCCCCGCAGGTTGATCACGCCTTTGACATACTTCTGGGATTCGGGGATGGCGGTAATGTCCACCATCTGAATGATCTCTCTGATCTTGTCCACGCGCATGCCGAACTCTTCGTTGCTTAACAGGAAATTGAGATACTTGCCCTCCAGTCTTTTGTGCCGGTTCTCTTCCTCCTCCATTTTTTTCTGATAGGTGGTGTCCAGAAGAATCCCGGAAATAGTTTTGATCTTTCCATTTTCGTCGCAAATTATCTGGCTCAATTCCAAGATCCACTTGGTTTCGCCGTTTTTGGTGATGATCCGGTACTGCCGCTCGTAAGTTTTATCTCCTTTTAATGCCGCCTTGATAGCTTCCTTCGCACCGCCCAGATCGTCCGGATGCATGATGCCGGTCCAGGTAACTGTTTTCTCAATGAATTCCTCTTTAGTATACCCGGTAAGATCTTTTATCAGGTCGCTGTAGAACTTTATCGAGCCGTCGGCGTACCCCTCATATCGCACATTAAAGATTTTGATGCGGCTGAGATCCATCTGTTGTCACTCCCCGGGTTTTCCGCTCAAGTCACATTAACAAAATTTATTCCAGGTTATCAGCAACCCAGTCCTGTTCTACAGGCTTCATCGGCAGGCAGGTTAGTTATCTTAAAGCCCAATCATAGAAAAATTTCCAATTTATGCCGGAATTTAAAACCGCTGCCAGCAGAAAAAGATGCTAATAAGGAAGAGGGAGACCTTATGACCGCAATTCCATTAACTCGGAACCCGGAACTCGGAACTAAAAAATTGGGAAGGGAAAATCCTGGCCGTGCACCCTGCTTCGAATCCGCCTCATTCGGGAGGACCGGCCGGGGGTTTAAGGATTAGTAGCCGCCGCGACACAGACTGCCTGGTTTACCGCTGCTTCCTTCCGGACCTGACGGGGTTCGCCAGCGTCTGTTGCGTGGGGTCCAATCCGCCGCCCGGGACAGCCTTTCCCGGATGCGCTGCAATCCTCAAGAAGGGACTTCAACCCCGCGTAAGCGGTTCTCGGGTTACAGGGCACCGCTAGCTCCCCGTCTAGCACGGCCAGGGAAAAGGCTCAGCGATCGACGCGTTCCCGCATCTCTTTGCCGACTTTGAAGAAGGGCAACTTTTTGCCCTCCACTTCGATGAGGTCCCCGGTTTTGGGGTTACGGCCTTTATAGCCGTTGTAGAATTTCACCTTAAAACTGCCGAAGCCGCGAATCTCGATGCGTTCCTTTTGCACCAGGGCCTCCGCCATATTCTCGAACATGGCGTTGACCACCATTTCCGCCTTTTTCAGGGTGAGATTCTCCGCCTTGGCCAGGGCCTCGATGAGCTGCGATTTGTTCATCCCGGAATACTCCTTGAAGGGGTGGGCGGCCTTCCCGCTTCGGGCAAAAGCGGACCTCTCACCGCCAGTGGGCTAATTGACCCAAATAATAAACAAAATCGGTCTGAAGGTAAAGAAAAAAATCAGAGCGGATTAAAGAAAGACGGATCATCCCCCCCTTGACTAACGAATATCAATGATTATTTATCCATACTAAATTTTGATCATACACCACATTGACGGTCCATACCGGGAAGTGTCAAGCTGCGGAACAACTTAGGGGGTATCGCTGATGGGCGCCGGCAAGAAAATCTTCCTGTACCTGCTGATCCTGGTGATTATCCTCGTAGTCGGAGGCGGATTCCTGGCCTTCGGCCCTCCCGGTATCTACGCCAAATCGGAAACCCCGGAATTCTGCGGCTCCTGCCACGTGCTGGAGGCGGAATACGAGGCCTGGTTCCACTCCGGCGCGCACAAGGGCATCACCTGCGTGGACTGCCACCTCCCCAACGACACCTTCATCAACCACCTCTGGTGGAAGACCGTTGACGGCCTCAAGGATTGGCTGGCTTTTCATACGGGCCGGGTCTCGGATACCATTCGCATCTCCAAGCATGGCGCCGCGGTGGTCGATGATAACTGCCGCCGCTGCCATGCCGAAATTATTTCCCGCATTAATGAAGACCGGCAGTGCTGGGACTGCCACCGGAAAATGACCCATAAGCATACGGGGGCCATTTTAACCAGGTACGAGGAGTAAAATATTTTTTCTCAGGTGATAACCGCCGCCGCGGCTAAGAGGAGCGCGGGTTTCACCAGCTAGGAAAAAAACTTCAGGGATGGGAGATCTTATGAAACTGAGAGCGTTGATTTTGACGATCATGGCCGTACTAGTGGCGGGAATGCTCTTATGCCTTTACGCCTGCTCCCCCCCCAAACCGGAGCCGGTCAGGCCCGTGAGTATCCCTGACGGCGAATTCGATCCCAAGGTTTGGGGCCAGGCCTACCCCCTGGAATACGACCTCTGGAAGAAAACCGAGGCTCCCAAACCCGCGGGCAAGAGCAAATATAAGAAGGGGTGGGACACCGACCTGGTGATCTACGACAAGCTGAGCGAGTTCCCCTTCATGGCCCTGCTCTTCAACGGCTGGGGTTTCGGCATCGAATACAACGAATCCCGGGGCCACCACTACATGGTCATCGACCAGTTGGAGATCGACCCCTCCCGTCTCAAGGCCGGGGGCGTCTGCCTGAGCTGCAAGTCCTTCTATGCTCCCAAGCTGGAAAAGGAGATGGGCCTGGATTACTTCAAACAGCCCTATCTCGACGTCCACGCCAAGATCCCCAAGGAATTCCAGAAGTACGGGGTCTCCTGCATCGATTGCCATAACAACAAGACCATGGCCCTGGCCATCACCCACCCGGTGGCCCAGAGGTCCTTCCCCCTGGCGGGCATCGATTGGGAAAAGGCCACCCGCCAGCAGATGCGCAGCCTGGTATGCGCCCAGTGCCACGTCACCTATATTATCAATAAGGATGAAAAGATGAACTCCGTGGGGCTGTTCTTCCCCTACCAGGGCAGCAAGGAAGGGGACATCTCCGTGGAGAACATCATCAAGGTCCTGAAGAGCGACCCCCTATACCTGGAATGGAAGCAGAACGTCACCGGCTTCAAGCTGGGTTTCATCCGCCACCCGGAATATGAATTTTTCAGCCGGGGCGGCACCCACTGGCAGGCCGGGGCTTCCTGCGCCGACTGCCACATGCCCTACGTCCGGGTGGGGGCCAACAAGGTGTCCGACCACGACGTGACGAGCCCCCTGAAAACCGACCTGCGGGCCTGCCAGCAGTGCCATGCGGAGACGGCTCAATGGCTCAGGGACCGGGTCTACGGCATCCAGGACCGCACCGTGTCGCTGTTGAACCGGGCCGGCTACGCCACCGCCACCACCGCCAAGCTCTTTGAGACGACCCACAAGGCCCAGGCCGAAGGGAAGAACATCGACAAGGCTCTGTATGATCAGGCCAAAGACCTCTACATTGAGGCCTTCTACCGGGTGAATTACATGGGCGCCGAGAACTCCGTGGGCTTCCATAATCCCGTGGAAGGCATGCGCATCCTGGGGGATGCCATCGCCCAGGCAAGTAAGGCGGAAAGCCTCCTGCGCCAGGCCCTCACCAAGGCCGGAGTGGAAGTGCCCGCGGACGTGAACCTGGAATTGGCCAAGTACCTGAATAAGAGAGGCGTTAAGCCCTTGAATTTCAAGCCGGAGTTTGAATTTAAAGATCCGTTCGGGGTTCAGGTGATGCTGACGCCCGAGGCCTCCCTGGGTAAATAGGACGGTTAAATGAAAAGCATAATTGTGTTGGCCCTGGCCTGTTATCTACTGGCCGGGGCCGGTTTGACGGCGGCCCGGGGGCAGGATGACCTTTTTAGGCAAGGCAAGGGCGTCTTTGAAGAGAATTGCGCCCAATGCCACCGCGCCAACGGCGAGGGCCTGCCCGACAAGTTCCCCGCGTTGAATAATAATCCGTTCGTAGTGGGGGACCCCAAACCGGTCATCAATACCGTCCTCAACGGCGAAAAGGGCAAAATGGGGCAGATGCCCGCGTGGAAAGACAAATTAAACGACGGTCAGATCGCCGCCGCGGTCACCTACATCCGCGGGGCCTGGACCAACCGGGCCCCGGGCGTCACCCCGGAGATGGTCAAGGGTCTTCGGGGGAAGTGAGCAGAGGCCAGTGGCCAGTAGTCAGTGGTCAGTGGTCAGTGAAACAGCGTAGGGCGGGCGTCGCGCCCGCCCTAAGTAATTTGCCCAGGTTGGAAAGCTTCTTAACCTGCTCTGATAGTGGTACTCGCACAGGCTGGAAAGCCTGTGCTCCAATACTTTCTACTTTTCGCATTCTGCTCCCCTCCGAAACCCTCACCCCCCTCCATTTGCTCCCTATCTTTTACAGACATTGTATTTTCAATTTGCCTGAACTATATTAATTCAATCAAGTTAAGACCCGTTCGCTTCATTCTTTTAACGGGAAACGGAAAACGGTTTAAAGGAGAATACCCATGTGGGAATATACGGACAAGGTCAAGGAACATTTCTTAAACCCCCGGAATGTGGGCGAAGTGGAGAATCCCGACGGCGCGGCCACCGTGGGGTCCCTGGCCTGCGGGGACGCGTTGAAGCTGACTTTCAAGCTGGATGAAGCCGGCCGTATCGTCGACGCCCGATTCAAGACCTTCGGCTGCGCCAGCGCCATCGCCTCGGCCTCGGCCCTCACCGAGATGATCAAGGGCATGACAGTGGAGGAGGCCGCCAAGATCACCAACCAGGACATCGCCAGCTTTTTGGGGGGTCTGCCCGAAGAGAAGATGCACTGTTCGGTGATGGGGCGGGAGGCCCTGGAGGCGGCCATCGCTCATTACCGGGGCGAACCCGCGCCCACGGAGGAAGGCAAGATCATCTGCGAATGCTTCGGGGTGACGGAGGAGGAGATCGCCCGGGTAGTTAAAGAAAACAACCTCCGGACCATCGAAGAAGTGACCAACTACACCAAGGCCGGGGGCGGCTGCGGCGGCTGCCACGAGGCCATCCAGGAGATCATCGACCGGGTGCGGGGGGAGGCCAAAGAGATCGTCCGGCCCAAGCTTTCCAATATCCAGAAGATCAGGATGATCGAAGAGACCATTGACCGGGAAATCCGGCCGGCGTTGCAGATGGACGGGGGCGACCTGGAACTCATCGACGTGGTGGGCAACCGGGTGCTGGTGGCCACCCGGGGGGCCTGCGCCTCCTGCGCCGCGTCCCACCTGACCATGAAGCAGGTGGTGGAGGCCAAGCTCCGGGAACTGGTCTGGCCCGAGCTGGAAGTGGAGGAGGTGAGCCAGTGAATCCCATCTACCTGGACAACAACGCCACCACCCGGGTGGCCCCGGAAGTCCTGGAGGAAATGCTCCCTTATCTGCGGGAATTTTACGGCAATCCCTCCAGCATGCACACCTTCGGCGGCCAGGTGGGTCGCAAGGTGCGCCGGGCCCGGGAGCAGGTAGCCGGGATTATCAATGCTGCCCCCGAGGAGATCATCTTCACCAGTTGCGGCACGGAGAGCGACAACACCGCGATCCGCTCGGCGTTGGCCACCAACCCCGGCAAACGCCACATTGTCACCAGCCGGGTGGAACACCCTGCGATTCACTCTCTGGTAGCCCGCCTGGCCCAGGAAGGCTGCCGGGTGACGGAGCTGCCGGTAGACGCCGAAGGCCGCCTGAATATGGCGCAATATGCCAAAAGTCTGACGCCGGACACGGCCATCGTCAGTCTCATGTGGGCCAACAATGAAACCGGGGTCCTCTTCCCGGTGGAAGAGGCCGCCACCCTGGCCCATAACCGGGGCATCCTCTTCCATACCGACGCGGTCCAGGCCGTGGGCAAGATCCCCATTGACATGCGTCACAATTGCATTGACATGCTGTCCATCTCAGGCCATAAGCTGCACGCGCCCAAAGGCGTGGGCGCGCTCTACCTGCGCAAGGGCACCCGTTTCTCGCCTTTCCTGATCGGCGGCCACCAGGAGAAGGGCCGCCGGGGAGGGACGGAGAACGTACCCAGCATCATCGCCCTGGGGGTGGCCTGCGACCTGGCGGCCCAAAAGCTGACCACGGAGAACACCGTGGTCAAAGATTTGCGGGACAAGTTGGAAAACACCATATTAGAGAAGGTGCCCCGCTGCCGGGTGAATGGCGACCGGGTTCAGCGGCTTCCCAACACCAGCAACATCAGCTTTGAATTCGTGGAAGGGGAGGCCATCCTGCTCAGGCTGGACCAATACGCCATCTGCGCGTCCTCCGGCTCCGCCTGCACTTCCGGGTCGCTGCAGCCCTCCCACGTGCTCCGGGCCATGGGCGTGCCCTTCACCATGGCCCACGGCTCCATCCGTTTCAGTCTCAGCATCTACAACTCCGAGAAGGAAATAGATTTCGTCGTTGACACCCTGCCGGGCATTATCGAAAATCTTCGGGCCTTATCCCCTTATTGGGAGGTAGGGGACGCGGTCTGCGCCAGGGTGGTGGAGTGAGGGTCTATGGGCAAGCCGACCGACCTGGAGCGCTGCAAAGTCGAAGTGAAGACCACCCGGCAATTCCGGGGGGAAATTCCCGAGATCGTCAATGAGCTGGTCCTTTCCTGCCGCCGGGAGGAATGTTTCGACCACGTGGGCCCGGAGCCCATTCCCTCCCGGGAAGCGATTATCGACATCCTCCACCGGGTCCGCCATCTCCTCTTTCCCGGCTACTTCATCCGCCACCGGGTGGATGAGGTCAACCTGGGCTATTATTTCGGCCAGGAGGCGATGGCCTTCTTTGAGTTGCTGGCCGAACAGATCGCACTAAGCATCCGGCATGAATGCCTGCGCTATGACCTGGACTGCACCCACTGCGAGGACCGGGGCCAGGAGGAAGCCGTCCGCTTCATGCGCCGACTGCCGGAGATCAGGAGCATCCTGGGCACGGACGTGCGGGCCGCGTACGAAGGGGACCCGGCAGCTAAAAGCTACGATGAGATCATTTTCAGCTATCCGGGACTCTGGGCCATCACCGTCTACCGGGTGGCCCACCAACTGTTTGAGCAGGGCATCCCCCTGATGCCCCGGATCATGACCGAATACGCCCACCACCAGACGGGGATCGATATCCATCCGGGCGCGCACATCGGTGAGAGCTTCTTCATCGACCACGGCACCGGAGTGGTGATCGGCGAGACCACCGAGATCGGCAAAAGGGTGCGCCTCTACCAGGGGGTGACCCTGGGGGCTTTGTCGCTCCCCAAGGACGTGGTGGAATCGCTGCGCACTAAGAAGCGCCACCCCACGGTGGAGGACGACGTGATCATCTACGCCCAGGCCACCATCCTGGGGGGCGAGACGGTCATCGGCGCCCGCTCCACCATCGGCGGCAACGTCTGGATCACGGAATCCGTGCCCCCGGACACCAAGGTGTTTTTGAAGAAGCCGGAGTTGGTTTATAAGGGTTCCGACAAAAAATCCGACCTGGGTTGATCACGATGGCGAAACCGAAAGTTACGGTACTCACCAAGGGACGCATGGAGGCCTTAAGCGACAATGTTTTTGCCGTCGCCATGACCCTGCTGGCCTTCCAATTAGCGACTCCGGCCTTGGCGGCGGCGAAATCGGAAGAGCAATTGGTTTCGGCCTTAAGGCTATTGTGGCCGGTGTTCGTCAGTTACGGCATCAGCTTCGTGGCCCTGGGGCTTTATTGGATCAGCCACCACGCCCTGGCTGCTTTCCTGGAAAAAATGGATACCCATCAATTGTGGCTCAATCTGGCCTTTCTTTTTTGTATTTCGCTGATTCCTTTCTCCGCCGGTATGCTGGGGGAGAAATTCGGCTTGCGGTCCGCGACCATTATTTATGGCGCCAATCTCGCCGCCGCCTCCCTGACCATTTTTCTGTCGTGGCGTGGGGCTTGGGATCTGAGAAAGTTAATCCAGCCCGGAGTCGATCCGTTTATACGCGCCTATATCTATAAACTGCACTTGGGTTTGACGGTGGTCTATCTGGGGGCCGCGGCCGCGGCTTTCATAAATCCCTTGGTCTCCTTTTGGGCATACGTGTTGATCGCGTTGGCTCATTTGGCATTACAATTGTTTTCCCCCATTACCGAACGTCCATCTTGAGCTTCAGACTGAGTTTTTTGGATGGGGCATTGCTTCCAGGGCAAGGCCCCCTGGTATGGAGAGGTTGCGACATGAAAGTCATCTTCGACAGCATCGTGGACGTGGTGGGTTACACTTCGACTCCCTTGGTGCGGCTGAACGCCGTCTCCCGGGGCCTGCCGGCCGTCATCCTGGGCAAAATGGAGTCCATGAACCCCCTGGGGAGCGTCAAGGACCGCATCGGCGCGGCCATGATCCGGGCCGGCGAAGCCCAGGGCCTGATCAAGTCGGACACCCTGATCGTTGAGCCCACCAGCGGCAATACCGGCATTGCCCTGGCCTTTGTCGCGGCAGCCAAGAAATACCGGCTGCTTCTCACCATGCCGGAGACCATGAGTATCGAGAGAAGAAAACTCCTGAAACACCTGGGCGCGGAACTGATCCTCACCCCCGGGGCCCAGGGCATGACCGGCGCCATCAACCGGGCCAAGGAGATTTTGGCGGAAACGCCCGGCGCGTTCATGCCCAACCAGTTCGCCAACCCCGCCAACCCGGAAATCCACCGGCGCACCACTGCGGAGGAAATCTGGCGGGACACCAAGGGCGCGGTGGACTTCCTCATCTCCGGGGTGGGCACCGGCGGCACCATCACCGGCACGGCGGAGGTGATCAAGAAGCGTAAGCCGTCTTTTAAGGCGGTGGCCGTGGAGCCCGCGGCTTCCCCGGTGCTCTCCGGGGGTAAGCCCGGCCCCCATAAGATTCAGGGCATCGGCGCGGGGTTTGTGCCGGAGATTTTAAACACCAAGATTATTGATGAGATCATTACCGTGTCCAACGACGAGGCCTTCGAGACTTCCCGCCGGGTGGCCAAGGAGGAAGGCATCCTTTGCGGCATCTCCTCCGGCGCGGCAGTCTTTGCCGCGCTCCAGGTCGCGGCCTGGCCGGAGAATAAAGGAAAACTGATCGTCGCGGTTTTGCCCAGCACCGGGGAGAGGTATTTGAGTACGGAGCTGTTTAAAGACTAGTCACGGGAAGCGTTTGAGGCTCATCAATCTTGGATCTGGATTTTCTGCGCCGCAAATCCGTCTTTATCTCGTTTAATGAATCTTCAATTAAGTTGAGCTTTGCCATGATTGCCCCATGATTTACTGCATGGTCCAAGGTTGAGCGGATAAATTGATTGAGACTCACAGTCTCACTCCGAAGCAGAAGAACTCCACCTTCTCTCCGCCCTTAGCACCTTTGGCATAAAAAGTGAGTTCCGTAGCACCGCGGAGATCGATACGGCCACAGCAGTCTTGACAGGAAGAATCCCAACTGCAAGAAGGCGCCTTTTCGGAACCATTAAGACAACCAATTTGGAAGTACCAGCCACCCCAATCAGCGCCTCTTCCAAGAAATTTACATTCAATGCTGGTGCAACCTTCCTTGGGGGTAGTGCAATTGTTGGGACAATCGTCATTTTTCGAGGCGCAGCATTCCTTCATGGGAGGAAGCGCACTCTCGGGACATCCTTCATACATGGCGCATTTGGCGACGAAATGGTTGCCAGCCGCATGGCAATCGGTGTAAACGTCCACAGTACGGTGATACTGGTCCATCACCGTCGCTAAATAAGAAGCGGCGCTGGCGGCTAGGGCGGATTGATGATTTAATCCCTGCAGGACAGCAGTTGCCAGAAAAAAAGATAGGCCCAGCAAACATGCTTTTCTCATGGCTCCCTCCTTGGAGAAAACGATTGGCTTTCAGATTAATTAACGAAGATTACAATAGTTGTATTTCCCTCTCCCTTAAGGAACTTTTTGGCCCCCTTCGTTTGCAATCCAAGCTAAACATCTTGCTTTACCGGCAACCAGGCTACCCACGCCCCGGATAGATTTAGTTTCCACAATATTTATTGTAAACAATCACTAGCCAAAATTATCCAAATTGTCAAACAGTATCTCGCAATCAAGGATTCCTTTGATGATTCGCCTTGCACCTAGCGACCACCGGAAAAGAGATTGACAACCCCGGGGGAAACGGTTAAAGATTATTAATGCGCAGCGCCCATTTCAGCTCAGGAGGGTATGATGTCTTCTGAACCTCTCCAGGTTAGCGATGCCACTTTTGAAGAAGAAATCCTGAAATCCGATATTCCCGCGATGGTTGATTTCTGGGCGGCCTGGTGCGGCCCCTGCCGGGCCATCGCCCCGGTGGTGGAAGAACTGGCCCGGGACTATCAGGGTAAAGTTAAAGTGGCCAAAATGAACGTGGATGAAAACGCGAAAACTCCCGCCAAATACGGAATCCGGGCCATTCCCACCCTGATCATTTTTAAGGGCGGACAGGTGATGGAGCAGATCACCGGCGCGGTGTCCCGATCCCTGATAGAAAACGCCCTGAAAAAAGCCCTCTAATTCTGATGGATCGACATGCCCGTGTCGAATTATGACATCGTCATCGTTGGGGCCGGCCCCGCCGGCCTTACCGCCGGCATTTACGCGGGCCGGGCCCGTCTGAAAACCCTACTTCTGGAAAAACTGATCCACGGCGGCCAGGTCATGACCACCGACCTGGTGGAGAATTACCCCGGATTTCCGGAGGGCATCTCCGGCTTCGAGCTCAGCGACCGTATGCGCAAGCAGGCCGAACGTTTCGGCCTGGAATTCCGCCGCGGGGAAGTCCTGGAGCTGGAGCCGGGCCCGGACGGCCACCGGTTGCGCCTGGAAGGGGGAGAGGAGCTGCGCGCCGGTGCGGTGATCATCGCCAGCGGCGCCCGTTACCGGAACCTGGGGGTCCCCGGAGAGAAGGCCCTCACCGGCAAAGGGGTCAGCTACTGCGCCACTTGCGACGGGGCCCTGTACCGGGGGGAAACCATCGCCGTGGTGGGGGGCGGCGACACCGCGCTCACCGACACTCTGTTTCTCTGCCGCTTCGCCGCAAAAATCCACCTGATCCATCGCCGGGACGCCCTGCGGGGGGAAAAGTTCCTCCAGGAACAGGTCTTTGCCCAGGAAAAAAAGGGGAAAGTGGAGATCCATTGGGACACGGTGGTGGAGGAAATCCAGGGTAAACAGGCGGTGGAGGCCTTAAAACTGAAGAACGTGAAAACCGGGGAGGTGTCGCCTTTGCCGCTGGCCGGGGTGTTCATTTTTGTGGGCATCACCCCCAACACCGCTTGGCTCCAGGGCCGCGTACCTTTGGATGAATGGGGTTTTGTCTTCACCAATGCCGAGATGGCCACCTCCATCCCAGGCATCTTTGCAGCCGGCGACGTGCGCAGCAAACTCCTGCGGCAAATCGCCACCGCGGTGGGCGACGGCGCCATCGCCGCGTTTGCCGCCGAGGCTTACCTAACCGAGCACCGTCGTCAGTGAGACCGTTTTTAGTTTTTCATTTTTCGTTTTTTCGCTTAAAATAATATTTAATCTAAACAGATTGGTCATTTGTAACTTTTTAACATAAACAGGGTCTAAGAGTTATGACGATGAAAAAAATCATGCAATTGGTGTTGATATTGGTTCTGTCCGCGCTTCTCGGCGGTTGCAGCACCGTGAAAGGCTGGTTCAGCAAAAAGCGGCCGGAAAAACCGCCCGACGTCATGGCCGAAGAAGGCATCCAGCAGATGAAAAAGAAGAAATACGACGATGCCATCGAGACCTTCGAAATGGTACGGGACCGGTATCCGTACAGCGAGCAGGCCCTGCTGGCCCAAATTAAGGTAGCGGACGCCTATTATTATAATAAGAAATGGGATGAGGCTTTGCAGGCTTACAAAGAATTCGAAAAACTCCACCCCACCAACAAGGCCGTCCCTTATGCCGTTTTCCGCCAGGGCATGTGTTACTACCGGCAGCGCTCCACCATCGACCGGGACCAGACCTATACCTTCAAAGCCCTCCAGGAATTTCGCCGCCTGAAGCAGAAATACCCCAATTCCGAGTACAGCGGCCAGGTGGAGAAATATATGGCCCGCTGCCGCCTGGACCTGGCGGAGCACGAATTTTATATCGCGGAGTTTTACTATAAGACCAAGCGGTATAAGGCCTCCCTGGATCGCTTTCAGGCGTTGGCCCAGGAATACCCCGACTTTCCCAAACAGGCAGAAGTTAAAGACTATATCAACAAGTGCCAGGCAGACATGGCCGCCGAAGAGAACCAAAGCAAAAGCGGCTTAATTTACCAGATCACCAATCTCTTTGACGCCCGCTGGTAATTCAAAAGATTCACCGCAGAGACGCAGAGAGCGCAGAGATTCACAGAGGAAAAAATATTTATGGCGGGCAAAGCCCGCCATAAATTTCTTTTCTCTGCGTAACTCTGTATTCTCTGCGCCTCTGCGGTGAATCTTTTTTTCGCCTGCTTATTTACGGAAGTCCACAAACCGGGCTTCGCTCACCGGAGGCGCGTATTTTTGGCGCAGATGCTGGCTGAGAGTGAGGGTTTGCAGGCGTTCATCCAGGGCTTCCCGCCACGACCGGCAGAAGGACATGAGGGATTGGTCCAGGCTCCAAAGCTCCCGGAGGTCGTCCCCCAGGTCTTCGGCGGGCATGGACCAGTCCAGGTGTTTCAGCACCGTCTGCCGCTGGTCCAAGAGGTTGGCGGCCCGGTCCATATCGTCCTGGAGCACCGCGGCAGTGATGGCCCGGGTGAGGTCTTGGAGGAGGGCCACCCGGTTCCGGGTCAACGGCGTGAGAGTTGTGAGAGAATCTTTTGCCATTGTTTCACCATGGGCAGGAGTTCGTATTCCATCAAATCCGCCAGGAGGATGTAATCTTCTTCTTCATAGACCTGGAGCATCTCTTCCAGCAGGTCCTGAAAACGTTTCAGGAAATCGGAGACATCCCCGATTTGAGGGGAGGACACCTCTTTAAGGTCCACGTCCAGGACCTTACAGGCCCCTTCTCCGGTCTGCAGCAGCCAGCGCAGCGCTTCCAGCACCTGGGCGAAATAATGGTTGGCTTCATCTTCTGCGGCCAGGCGGAAGAGCGCGGCGCTTTTTTCCAGGGCCTGGGCCAGGGTCTCCACCTGGACCGCGGCGTCGGCCAGGATGGAGCGGGCCAGTTCCTCATCGGAGACGGTCTTCAAATCCAGGGTGGACACCTCTCCCAGAGTGACGTAGCGGGATTCCCGGGGATAGCGTTCCGTGAAAAACTGGCCGTTCACCTCTACCTGAAAGAGCTGCTGGCCCTCGGGGATGAATTTCTCATTAAGCTCCACCAGGGCTTCTTCCAGGTTGCGCAGGTGGGAAAAATCCACCGCCAGGTTTTGATGGTTGATGGTTACTTGCATGGCGCCACCTCGAGAATTTGATCCTTCTTTGGAGTTAATCTTTGCACAAGATGTGCCATTTCCGGCAACACGTTGATATGGCTATCTATATCTGGATTACAACTAGCTATTTCCCCAATTGCAGCCAGGCAGGATTTACCGGCCTGGTGCAGACCCCGGTAGGCCTGGGCCAATTGACGCGCCAAAAGACTGACGTCAGTTTCCACACCCCCCCGCTGCTCCAGAAAATAATACTCGATAAAGGCGGCAATCTCCGGCGAACCCACCGCCAGCCGGTGTAATTCCGGGTCGATCCCCCGGATGGCCTCCGCCTGCTGCCAAAGAAATGACGGTGAGCGGCGCCCCGGGGGAAGATCCCGGAGCCGGCAGGCGAGCCGCTCGCCTTGGGCCGTGAGTTCCAACAGCTCCGCCAGGTCCCGGTGGCTTGCGGCCAACCCCAGGCCGTCCGCAGGCGGCAGGAAGCAGCCGGTTAAGACTCGCCCGAGCCAGCGCCTCGGTTCGTCCCCCGAACCTCCGTTCCCGTCCAGGAAGCGGGGCCAGGCGGCCCGGTGGACCAAAGTCCAGAAATTGTTCCGGTCCAAGGCGCGGCGGATCAAAGGGAGATGGGCGTGATGGCCCGTGGGGTCGAAGGTGGACAGATAGACCTGGAGGCCGCGCCAGATAGAGGCCTCCGGGACCGGGGCCAAGGGCCGCTTCTCCAGGAGGTTAAGGGCCCAGGCGGTCACCGCCTCCGGGGAGATGGCGCTGTGGCATTTGCACAAGGAGCAGGAATCCGGGTAATGGCAAGGGTGGCAATCCAGCCGGGGTTCCAGGGCCAGGTGGCCCTCTCCCACCGGCCCGGTGTCCCGGACCCGGGCTCCGGCCAGGAAGAAGGCCAAAACCGGGGTCTTCACCGCCGCGGCCAGGTGCATGGGGCCGGTGTCGTTGGTGATCAGCAGGTCAAGCCGGGAAATCAAGGCCGCCAGCCCGGCGATGGAGGTGCCCCCGGCGCATAGGGTCGTGGTGCCTGCAGGCAGGAGCCCGGCCAGTTTCTCGCCCAACGGGGCCTCGCTGCGGCTGCCGAGGATAAAAAAGTGGCAGGGCCGGCCGGCCAGGAGTTTGCGGCCCACCTCGGCAAATTTTTCCGTAGGCCAGCAGCGCTGGGGCTGGGACGCGCCGGGGAGCAGGCCCACCAGGGACGTTCCCGGGGCCAGGGGCAATCCCGCCAGGAAGGCCCCGGCCTGGTCCCGGGCATCGGCGGGGATTTGCACCTCCAGACCCCGGCCGTCCGGTTGCAGGCCCGCGCCTTTGGCGAAGATGTCCACCAGGTTGAAGGCATTGGTCCGCCGGGCCCGGGAAGTGACCATCAGGTAATTCATCCAACCGGGCCGGGTGAGAAAGCGCCTGTCGCCGTTGAGAGCGAAGCCCCGCACCTCCCCGCCGCCGCACAGGAAAGAGAGGATGGCCCCCATAATCGTGGGGGTGAGATTGACCACCAGGTCCGGGCGGGGATCGAGATTGTCGGCCAACCACCGGGCCAACACGCGGTAGCCCTCGGGCCAGGACCCCTCCCCATCCAGCAGCGGGGCCAGTTGGCGGGTGGGAAAAGGCAGGAGCCGGTCCACCCCGGGCAGCAGCTCCGCGGTTTCCCGGAAGAGATCTTGGGCCGCCAGGGTAATCCGGGCTCCCGGATAGCGGTTCCTCAGGCCCCGGAGCACGGGGGAGGACTGGACCAGATCCCCCAGGCGCATCAGGTTGATCACCAGGATGTCCATCAGCTCCCTCCATTGGCGCCGCGGCCTTGCAGCCCCTGGCGGAATTCATGGAGAAACCAGAGAATGGCCTCCGGCTCGGTGAGGGGTTCCTCGCTCTCCTTGATGCGGCTCACCATACCGTCCAGGTCCCGGGGCGCGTCCTCGGGCAGGGCGTCCAACAGGGCCTGCACCGGATGATCCGCCGGGAAACAGGACTGGAGCAGGGGAGCGGCGCTCTCCTGCTGCCGTCGCCGGGGCAGGACCCCGGGATGGAGGTCCTGGATGACCTCCAGGGCCCCGGCCAGACGCCGGGCATAGGTGTGCTCTTTTAAGACCCGCTCCCGGGCGGCCGCGGCCAAAGCGCGGCGCTCGTCTTCATGGGCCAGGTAATAGGAAATCTTCTCCCGGGCTTCGGCCAGGGAGGTGAAGACGGCCACCTCCTTGCCGGGGGTAAAGAACTCCGGCAACTGGGAGCGCCGGTCCACCAGTTGAAAGGCCCCGCTGGCACCCAGATCGAAGACCCGGGGATTCACATAATCCCCCTGGGGGTTGACGCCGGCGTGAAAGGGGGAGGAATGGAGGTTGAGATTGATCCGGCTGGCGTTGAAGATCTTGTTGGAGTCCTCCTCGGAGACCCGGGCCGCCCGGTCCTGGATGCAGGGGCCCAGGGGGGAGTTCAGGTCCCATTCCGAGCCCCAGACCTTGAAATCAAAATCGGTGAGGCCCTGAAAAAACTGGCGGCGGTTGTAATAGCCCGCGCCCACAAAAGACAGGGCCGACCCGAAGCGGCGTTTTTCCTGCGGGTTCAACTCCAGGGGATGATAAGCCTCCAGGTCCGCGGCCAGGGGCAGGCAGGCATAGTTTTTGACGCCCCGGTTCTTGAGTTCGGAGAAAAACGGTTCCTGCTGCAGGGTGAAAAAGACGTCCACTTCCGGGGCCAACTCCTGCCAGTAGGTGAGCACCTGGAAGTCCTCCACGAACCAGTAGGCCACCAGGGGGGCTTCCGCTTTCAAGGCCTTGAGCAGGGGCCGGTCCACCGGGGATTGGGCCAGGGCGAAGACCAGGTCCGGCTTAAAATCCCGGACCCGGGCAATGATGGTCTCCCCCAACAGGCGCAGCAGCTCTTGTTTCAGATGATGCTCGGCCCGCCGGTCCTTGGTGACCCGGGCCAGGGCCTGATAACCGGCAAAAAAGGGAGCGAAATCCAGGAACTCCGTCGCGTGCCCCAGCTCTTTAAAGCCCCGGGCGCTGTAGCGGGCGATGGGGTGAGAACCGCCGTAGAGAGGGCCCACCACCAGGATGCGCAAAGGCCCCGGTGCACCGTCCTCCCCGGCCAGATAGCGGACCAGGCGGCGGTGGGGGCCGGGATGCAGCCGGCGGGTGGGGGTATGCTCCACCAGGCGGGCGCCCACGGGCAGGTTGGTGAAATCCGTGCCCAGGCGCAGGCCGTTTTTCGCCAACAGGGGTGTCAAGTCCTGATGCTCCAGGGCCAGGCGGGCCACCGGAGCCGAAGGCTCCACCACCCACACGGCCCGGTCTTGGGCCAGCAGGGGCAGAATATGATACCCCAGCCCCAGGCCGAAGACGACGAGGGGACCGGCGGCTTCTCCCAGGGATTGGGCCCAATCCCGGCCTTCCTTGACCGGGTCATAGGAGGAGGTGAGGCGCTGCTTGCCCACCTGGAGGTAAGGCGGCCCGGCCCGGGACGGGAGGGCCTGGTGATCCTCAGGGACGACGGCAGCGGTTAAAGCGGCGGCCAGGTCGGGGGCCACTTGACGCAAGACTTCCAGGTTCTTTTCCCAGAGACTCATTTATATTTACCTCGTGGCTTGAAGCAAACTTACCAAATGGGTGTTAAAAACCGATTTAACGCCGGTAAACAAGGATTCCTTCCGTTGCCGCTGCATTTCTGCCTGAAAGGCCAGGAGAGGTCGCAGGGCCGCGGCCACCTCCGGCATGTTCTGAGGGAACTGCCAGCCCCGGTTTAAAACAGCCAACGTCAATTCCAGTCTCTTCAAAACCTCGTCAGGCAAATTTTCTTTCCGTCTGTGCGAGGTTGGGGGAGAGGGTTTGGGGGAGGGATCAAGTACCCCTTCGCCGTCAAATGGGTTTTTTGCCCGTAGGGGCGAACCTTGTGTTCGTCCGGCGTCCAGGGCGAACACAAGGTTCGCCCCTACGTTTCCTTCTCTCCCTGCCTCCGCCAGCCATGCTCCGGCCCGGCGGTAGGCGTCGCCCACCAGGTCCGGGAAGCGGAGGGGTTCCTTTCCCAGGTATTGGTAGAAGACTCCGAAGGCATCCATGTCACTGCCATAGAGCCTTGAGCCGGCGGGCAGGGGCAGGTCCCCGGCCGCGGTCCCCGTCTCCACCAGGCCGGAGACGAGGCGGCCCACCGCCTCGGGCGGCAGCATCTCCAGACAGATGGGGCCTTCTTCCGGACAGGGGGACGCCGCCTCGGTGCAGGGGTGGCAAGGAGGCTCGGCCTGGAGGACGTAATGGCCGGGACCGTAAGGGCCGGTCTCGAAGCACAGGGCCGGACCCAGGAAAAGGGCCGCGGTGGGGACGCCTAAGGCCGCGGCCAGGTGCAGGGTGCCGGTATCGCCGCTGACCAGGAAGTGGGTTTGTTTAAGTTGCCCCACCAGTTCTTCCAGGCCGGTCTGGCCCTGGAGATTGACCACCCGTTCCCGGAGCTTAGGCGGCAGCGCGGCCCGGAGTTTTTCTCCCAGGGAGCGTTCGGCTTGGGTGCCCAACAATAAAACCCGGGCCGAAAGTTGGCTGGCCAGATATTCCGCCAGCCGGGTAAAGTGCGTGAGCGGCCAGGTGCGCCGCTCGTGGCGGGTGGCCAGTTGCAGGGCGATGACCGGCTCATCCTTGAGCCCGGCCCCGGCTCGCCCCATGGCCGGGGCCATGCCGGACTCCAGCGCCAGATGGCGAAAGACGTCCGTCAGGTGAAAGCGGTTGAAACGCCGGGCGTGCACCAGGCCGTAGATCCAGGCCAGCCAGGGCTCCCGGGAAAATTCCCGGCCCCCTGCGGCCGGTAGATACCCCTTGGCCTGAGCCCCTAAAAGATGCGTCAACAGGAGGCTGAGCCGGGAGAAGTTGAGATTGAAGACCAGGTCGAACTGCCGGGTCTGCAAGTCCCGGTGCAAGCCGGCCAGCAATCGGTAGGCCCCGGGCCAGTTGGCGGCAGCCAGGGAGCCCAGTTGCAGAAAGTCAAACCCGATAACCTCGTCCACCTCCGGCCCTGCGGCTTGCAAAGGCAGCAACCGGCGGTCCGTCAGCAGGGTGAGCCTGGCTCCGGGATAGGCCCGGCGCAAACGGCTGAGCAAAGGCCAGGTCTGCACCAGGTCCCCCAGCCGGGCCAGTTGCAGGACCAGGATATTTTTGGGAGATGAGCCGTCCAACAAACCCGGCTGGGTCCGAATGGGGCCAACATCTTCCCTGGTTTCTTTTAAAGCCGGTAGCGGATTCATGGCATTTTCACATTCGAGGAAACTAAAAACTAAAAACCAAAAACTAAAAACTGCATCACATATTCCTCCGCAGCACCGCCAGCATCTCCTGGATGCGGTGGCGGTAGGTGTGCTCCCGCAAAATCCTGGCCCGGCCCCGCTCCACGATCCGCAGCCGGGCCTCGGGGCGGTCCAGGTAATAGCGCACCAGCTCCGGTATCTCCTCGGGGTGGTGGTAACAGACCGTTTCTTTACCCGGTTCCAGGACCTCCGCCAGTTGTTCCTTAAAATCGGTGAGCAGGAAGCCCCCGGCCGCGGGCACGTCAAAGACCCGCTGGTTGACCGCGGCCTTCATCTGCATGCTGGTGGCGTTGAAATTGACGGCGCTGGCCCCGTAAACGGCGGGCAGGTCACGGTAATAATTGACTTCCGAGCGGAGCCGGAACGGCGCGGCCACCAGCTCTCCCCAACCGGAGTCCCCGTAAATCACGGGCTTAAAGGGGGCCAGCCGCCGCACGCACTCCAGCCGATAGTCCCGGGTGGCGGCCCAGATGATTCCGGCCTCCAGGTCCGTCCATTGGCTGATGGTAAGCTGCCGGATTAAGGGATGCTCCGCCAATCCCCGGTCCGCCAGAAGTAAGTCGAGGCGGCGGAAGGGGTGGGCCTGGAAAGCCTCCTGGAGTTGCCGGAACATCTCCAGAAACTCCGGGGAGGAAGGCAGCCGTTCCAGCTTGGCGGCCACCGAGCCGATGAGAGAATTGCCCACAAACGAGACCGGGGCCCGCCACCGGCTCAGGTCCGCACCCGTACGGGGATTAAAGACGCCGGGGTCGGTGGCCAAAGGCAGGGTATAGACCCGGCTGAAGCCCAGGGCCCTGACCTCGGGCACATAGGTGGGGTCCCAGACGAAGATGTAGGACAGGTCGCTCTTGGGGCCGCCGTAGAGATTGAGGATGATGGCCGGGGAATCCACGTACCAGGAGACCGAAGGCAGCTGCAGGCGGTTGAGGGCCTCCACCAGCAGCCCTTCCCGGTCAAAGCCCAGATGGTTGACGGTGAAGACTAAATCCGGGGGAAAATTGACCACCTGCTGCAGGATGCGTTGCAGCACTTCTTCGGGATTGTCCCGGCGTTTGTCAAAGGTGATAATTTCCGGTTGGTGCCCCAATTGCTTAAAAGCTCGGGACACCTCCGGGATCAGGAAATAGTCGGAATTGACCACCAGGACCCGCAAACTCTCTTTTTTCAGGCCGCAAGACCTTTCCGGAACGGCCCGGGGCGTCCGGAAGGCGGCGATCACTTCTTCATAGAAGCCGTTGGCGGCCCGAAGCGACGCGGGATGCCCCCAAAGAAGGGGAGTGCCGCCGCCGTTACCCAGATGCAGGCGTTTTTGCAGGTGGCTGACGGCCTCCAGGGCGTCGGGATGAACCACCAATACGGTCCGGGGCCGGGCCAGGAGCGGCGTTAAGTCCAGGCTTTGGAGCGCGGCCCAGAGGATTTCCGGGTCTTGTTCCACCACCACCAGGGGCTGCTCCGGGGCCAGGCGGGGGAGCAGCTTCAGCAAATGGTACCCCAGGCCCAAACCCAAGGCCAACAGCGGCCGGGAAGGAGCCACCGGCGCCCGGGCGGCCAGGGCCTCGGCTTCCTTCCAGGCTTCCCGGGGGCTGTGCAGGGTGACGGGCCGGCCCTTGGCCCCCGGCACCTGCAGCGTCGGACAAGGGCCGGGCACCAGGATGACCCTGTGCGCCGCCGGCGGCCCCGGGGGCAGGTCCGGGAGGAGATCTCCGGTTTGATCCCTGGCCTTCAGGGCCTGGAGGTTGGCGTCCCAGATCTTCATGCGCGGCCGTCCATTTCCGCCAGCAGCGCCCGGGCCCGCCGGAAGCCGGGGCGCAGGTTCAGGCAGGCCCCCAGGGCCCGCCGCGCAGCGCGCTCATCCTCGCAGGCCCTGGCCAGGGCCGCAGTCTCCAGCCAAACCCCGGGCTCCTTTTGGTAACGCCGTTGGGCGTCCTTCAGGACCTCCGAAGCCTCCGGAAACCGCTCCAGCCGCCTTAGGGCCTGGGCCCGGGTCAACAGGGCCGTTAAAGTCAACTTTTCTTCCGGCTGATCCAGCAGGAAGTGGCCGCAGCCCAGATCTAAAAACCGGGCCAGGGCCAGGGCCGCGGTATCGAAGTCATTGCGGCGGAAGCAGGTCTGGCCCAGGTGATACCAGGCCAGGCCATAATCCGGATACCGTTCCACCACCTCCCGGAATTGCCTGAGAGCCCCGGACAGTTCATCCGCCCGGTCCAGGATGAGAGCCGCCAACAACCGGGCATGGCGGGCGATTTCTGGGTTTTGGGCCTCCAGCCAGGGGGTGGCCAGCACCATTTGCAACTGGCCCCAGGCCTCTTCCAGCTCTCCGGCATAGAAATGGTGCCGGGTCAAATGGTACCGAAGATAGAAATCATCCGGCCGCTCCCGGAGGTCGGCCAAAAGAATGGTGAGGTTGCGCCCGGCCTTGGCCTGGCGCAGTTCCCGGGTTTCGTAGCCCCAGTGGAAAATGCGCACCGGGGTGATGACCTGGGCCAGGTCCGGAGGATGGCAGAGCTGCTCATGCACCCGGTAGCGGAAACGGATCTCCGGCCGGCGGGGAAAGAGCCTCTTTTGCAGGAGACGGCCGCCGCCCGGCTCCAGGATCTCGGTGGCCCAGAGAACGGCGTCCCGGGGCCGCTGCACCAGGGACTTAAGGAGGGCCGCGTCCTCTTCGGGCACGCGGTTGTCCCCGTCCAGCCACATGATCCAGTCGCCCGCGGCCTCCTCCAGGGAGAAGTTCCGGGCGGCCGAGAAATCGTGGCTCCAGGCGAAGCGGCGCACCCGGGCCCCCAGGGATGCAGCCAGCTCCGGGGTGCCGTCATCGGAGCCGGTATCCACCACCACCGCCTCATCCACAAAAGGGATTAACGGGGCCAGACTCCGCTCCAGGTTGCCGGCTTCGTTTTTGACGATCATGCACAGGCTTAGGGTCTGCATAATTTAGAGCTTTCTTTATTGCGCCTTTCTTTGCGCCTTTGCGTCTTTGCGTGAGGCCAATCTTTTAAGAACAAACAAGGTCCGTTTACTCAAGCAGCCAACCGAAAACAAGCAGCAGGCTGAAAATCCAAAAATGCATCATGGAATCATCACCTCCAGGCCGTTATCCGGGTTCATGGGGCAATGGCGCCGGAAGAGCACTCCGGACCAGTGGCCCGGGGGCTGGGGCTCCCGGCGGAAGCCGAACCAATCCACGCTGTTGGCATCCATCAGGAGCTGGAGCGGAGGCAAAGCCCCCGATAAGGCGGCATCCTCCAGCAGCAGGAGCCATTCTCCCCGGGCTTCCGCTTCCAGGCGGGGTTTCAGCAGGGCCAGGTCCATCTGCATCTCCAGCAGGGTGAGGTGACGCACCTCCGCGGGCGGCGGCGCCGGCCAGGAGGATGAGGCCCCGCCTTTGTTTCCCAGAAACAGGGAATAGGTTAATTGCTCCTCCTGCCGGGCCAGATAACGGGCAAAGAGCTCCAGCCATTCCCCGGCGATCTGCTTCCAGGAATAGCGCTCCCGCACCCACTCCAACCCCGCGGCGGTATCCTGCCGATAAAGGTCGCGGTCGCCCAGATAAAGGAGAGCCCGGTCCACAAAGGCCTCCTGATACGCGGGAAAGGCCGGACGCCCGGAGATCAGGTAGCGGGAGACCCCCACTGTTTCCGTGAGCGCAAAATCCCGGGAGGTGATGATGGGGGTGCCCAGGGCCTGGGCCTCCAGGGCGACGATGCAACTGATCTCCGGGAAGGAACAGGGATAGAGCAGCAACGCGGCCTCGGCCAGATGGCGGTAGTATTCCGGTTTGGCCAGGCTCCCCAGGACCGTGGTCCGGGGCGCGCTCGCCACCAGAGACGCCATATGCTCCTGCCCGGGTTTGTTCGGGGCCTCGTAACCCATGAGGAAGAGCTGCAGCTCAGGCCGGGCCTGAAGCAGCCGGGGCCAGATGTGGCGCAGCAGGATCTCCAGGCCCCGCTCCGGCCGGGAGGCGTAAACGACCTTGGTCAGGTCCTTGTCCGCGGCCCGGGCGGCTGCGCGAGCCATCTCCAGGTCCACGCCGTTTTTGGTGCGGTGGGTAAAAGGCGCCAGCTCCGGCAACTGGGAGAGATATTCCGCTTCATGGTAGGCGCTTAGGGTAAAAAAGAGGTCGGCCCGGTAGGTTTCCCGCCGGTAAGTTTGGGGCTCCACCAGGTTGTCGTGATTCCACATCACCTTTAAGCGACTCTGGAAAGGCAGATCGAAGACCCGGGGAAAACGGCTGACGATGAAGACGTCGAAAACTTGGGAGGCCGCGGCCGCGGGAAAGCTTTCCAAATGGCGGTATTCCACGCCTTCATAGGAGCCCGGCCGCCGGGTGTGGCAAAAGACCTGGACCCGGTGCCCTTTTCGGGCAAACTCCCGGGCCAGGAAATAGAGCGCGGATTCGCTGCCCCCCAGGCCTTTCTCGTAGATGGTGGCCCCATCGAAAGGCAGGCCTTCGGTATAGAAACCGATTAATAGGGGAGAGCCTGGCAAGTCCATAATTCCTCCGGAGCAATTTGGGGCAGCAAGGTCTTCAAGGTCCCCGGGGCCACGGGCAGACCCCTGAGGGCATCCATCAGGTCCATCCCGGGCTCCAGGACCTGGGCCATCAGCAGATTCTTCAAGCCTTCCCGGGGCTGATAACCCTGCAACTGGGCCCGGCCCAGCAGCCGGCGGGCTTCCACGTTCCCGGGTTCCCCCTGAGCCCACCTTTCCAAGTAAGGGACGGCCTCGCAGGAAAGGCCGTGGCGCTCCAGGAGAATCCCCAGGGATTTCAAGGCCGGGACGTATACGGGGTCCAGTTTTAAGGCATGAAGGTAGTATTCCACAGCGTAGGCAAAGAAGCGGGGTTCCGGTGCCGGGGGATAACCGGGCTCCAGGGTAAGGCCCTGGGCCTCGTAAATCCGTCCCAGGCCGGTGAAGAAGGCCGGGGTATCCATCTCCCCGGGGAGCAAGGCCCGGACTGCCCGCCGCAATTGATAGGGGGCCTGGGCCGCGTGCTTCAAGCCCTGGCGGAAGGCCGCGGCCGCGCTCCTCAAGCCTCCCTGATGCCGCAGCAGATGCCCCCGGAGGAGGTGCGCGTGGAAATCCCCGGAAGCCAGGGCCAGGGCCTGATCGTAAGCCGCCAATGCCCCCCCGGAGTCGTGGGCCATCAAGGCCAACTGGCCCAAAGCCAGATAAGCGGCCGCACAGCCGGGATGCTCCTCCAGGGCTTTCCGGAGATGGCAGCCGGCCCGCTCCAGCCCCAACCGCACCGGGTAAAGGCCCCGAAAAGAAAGATGCGCCAGGGTCTGCCCCAGTTGCAAATGATCCGCGGTCTGCCGGGACCAGCCCCCTTCCCCCAGATACTCCAGGAACTGGCGGGCCCGGGCCAGGGTGTGGTGCCGGGCCAAGACCCGCTCCCGGCCCCGGATGGCGATGGCCAGACGCTCCTCTTCGTGGCTCAGAAAGTAGGCGGCTTTTTCCAGGAGGTCCTGGGGCCCGTAAGTGATCAGATGCCGGCCGGGGGTGAACAGGCCCAGGAGATTGGGACCCACGTCCTCGGTGAGGAGCAGGGCGCCTGCGGCCAGGGCCTCGAAGACCCTTAAATTTACCTCCCCCTGGATGGACTCGTTCACCACCACCCGGGCCTGGCTGTAGATGCGCCCCATCTCCTGCTGGTTCACCTGGTTGTCGGGCCGGTCTCCCCAGAGGCTCACCGGGAACCGGCTCTTTAAGGCTTCCAGAATACAGTGGCGCTTGCGGCGCAACCGCGGGTCCACCCGGCCCACAAACGCGATCTCGTAAGTCCGGGACAGGGCGTGATCGAAGACCACCCCCAGGTTCACGGCCCAGGGGAGCCAATGGACCGGCCTTCCTTTGGCCTTAAAGGCCGACAGGCTGGTCTGCTGGGTGGTGAAGATGAGGTCGAAAGCAGAGGCGTATTTCCGGTGCCAGTGGAGGTTGAGGTGGGGGTCCAGGGCATAGAAGGCCCGGGGGACCTTGAGGTTCTCCAGATTGAGGGGGAGGCGGCGGGGACCGAGGCGCTCCGCCACCAGGACCAGGTCGGGGCGGTCTTTAGCCGGCAGTCGCTCCCACACCGCGGCCAGATCCACCTCTTCCGCCCCGGCGGCAGCAAATTCTTCCGCGTTGATCACCCGATGGCCCAGCATTTCCAGGGCTTCGGTCAGGAAAAAACCTCCCACCACCAAAAAGTTCATAGCGCCGCCGGTAAAAGAATTGGCCTGGATGCAAAAAATGATCAAACTTCACCCGGAAAGGGTTATTAGCCGAGAAGCAAGAAAAATGCCAGGGCCGCCGCAGAGTATCTCATTGATATAACTAACAATTATAATTATTCATGAAGGCGGCAGGTTGCTGAGGCGGCAAGATTTGCTTAATTTCTTAGGAAAAAATGAGCCACTCGCAAAGGCGCTAGCCCAGGCTGGAAAGCCCGGGCTACCGCCTGGACGCCGCGCTTGTGCCAAAAGTCATTAATAAAGGTTGAATTTTTCTCACAAGATGGCAAAATAGTGGAGGGGGGACTTTATGGTCCTCCTTCTTTGCCCTGGGGGCCGGCCCTGAGGCCGGCTGCCAGTCGGAGCCGGGAAGCTGTTTTCTCTGATTTTTCCTCTGCTTAAGGAGTAATGATAATGTTTCTGGATCCCATCTTGGGATGGTTTTCCAACGATCTGGCCATCGACCTGGGCACCGCCAATACCCTGGTCTATGTGAAAGGCAAAGGCATTGTCTTGAGCGAACCCTCGGTGGTGGCGGTGCGCAAGAACGCCAAGGACCGCAACCGGGTCCTGGCCGTGGGCCGGGACGCCAAGATGATGCTGGGCCGCACTCCCGGGAATATCGTGGCCATCCGCCCCATGAAAGACGGGGTCATCGCCGATTTCGAGATCACCGAGGCCATGCTGCGCCACTTCATCCGCAAGGTGCATAACCGCCGCTCGCTGATCCGGCCCCGGATCATCGTCTGCGTGCCCTCGGGCATCACCCCGGTGGAAAAAAGGGCGGTGAGGGAATCCGCGGAATCCGCGGGGGCCCGGGAAGTCTATCTCATCGAGGAGCCCATGGCCGCGGCCATCGGCGCGGGACTGCCCATCACCGAACCCATCTGCAACATGGTGGTGGACATCGGCGGCGGCACCACCGAAGTGGCGGTCATCTCCCTGGCCGGCATCGTTTATTCCCGCTCCGTCAGAGTGGGCGGGGACAAGATGGATGAAGCCATCCTCCAGTACGTCAAGCGGACCTATAATCTCCTCATCGGCGAACGCACCGCGGAGATCGTCAAGACCACCATCGGCAACGCCTTTCCCGGGGAGATGGAGACCATGGACGTCAAAGGCCGGGACCTGGTGACCGGTATTCCCAAGATCATCACCATCAATTCCGAGGAAGTGCGCCAGGCTATTCAGGAGCAGATCGACTCCATCGTGGCCACGGTGAAGACCGCCTTGGAGCAGACCCCGCCGGAGCTGGCCGCGGACATCGTCGACCGGGGCATCCATCTCACCGGCGGCGGGGCCTTGCTCAAGAATCTGGACGTGCTGCTGCACCAGGAAACCGGGCTGCCCATCAAGATCACCGAAGACCCCCTGGCCACGGTGGTTTTGGGGTCCGGCCGGGCCTTGGACAATCTGGATATCCTCAAGGAAGTGATGGTGGATTAAAGGGGGTGGCTTGTGCGCCCGCCAACGCGCTTTCGCACTTCCCTGCTAGTCACCGCCACCCTGTTGCTGATCATCTCGCTGCTCTCTCTCAGCGTCAAGCGCTCGCCGATCCTGGAAAAAGTGGAGGGCGTCGTGGTTTCCATGGCCGCTCCGGGCCTGCAGGGGCTGCATTACCTGGGCCGCACTGTCGGCGGCATCTGGGAGGGGTATTTTAATCTGGTGGGGGTGCAGCGGGAAAACGCTGCGCTCAAGCGCCGCCTGGACGAGTATGCCCAAAAAGAGGTGCGCTACCAGGAGGCCCAGCATACCCTGGCCCGCCTGGAGTCCCTCCTGGATCTGAAAAAGGAAGTGGCCCTGCCGGTGGTGGGCGCCCATGTAATTGCCTACGATCCCTCGCTCTGGTCCCGCTGCGCCCTGCTGGACCAGGGGCAGGACCAGGGAGTGCGGCGGGGCCAGCCAGTGCTCACCGCCCAGGGCATCGCCGGCCGCATCGTGGAAGTTTATCCCCACTATTCCAAGGTCATGCTCATCGTCGACCGCAGCAGCAACGCGGACGCCATGGTGCAGCGCACCCGGGTCCGGGGCATCCTCCAGGGCAAGGGGGGCAACCGCTGCTCCCTGGGCTATGTTCCCAAGAGCGCCGACGTCCAGACCGGGGACCTGGTGCTGGCCTCCGGCCTGGGGGGGGTCTTCCCCAAGGGCCAGGTCTTCGGCAAGGTCACCGGGGCCAATAAGAAGACCCCGGGGGTCTTCCAGGAAATCGAAGTGACTCCCGTGGTGGATCTCTCCGCCCTGGAAGAAGTGGTGGTGGTGAAAGTCGTCAATCTGGCCGCCTCTCCCTGATTTATGACTATTCCCGTCCTTCTTTTCAGCCTGGTGGGATTGGGCCTGTTTTATTCCCAAAACCTGCTGCTCTTCCCCCAGGTCCGTCTGCACCTGTTGGGCCTCTTCCTGTTTTACGTGGGCCTGAGGCCCTCCTTTCCCCTGGCCTTTTCCCTGGCCCTGGTCCTGGGGTTGTTGCAGGACAGTTTCGCGGCCACCCCTTTCGGCCTCCATTTGGGGGCTTCGCTGCTGCTGGTGGGCATGGCTCGATTCTGCCGCCGCCGCTTGCTGCTGCAAAAGATCGGCCCCCTGATTATTGCCAGCCTGGCGGCTTTGACCTTGCAGGAGATGGGGATTTTGCTCATTTTGATGATCCAGGGATTCCAACCCTTGGTCCTTTCGGAGTTGACGTCTTTCCAAAGCCTGGAGATCCTGGCCACCGCCGCCCTGGCTCCTTTGATGGCCGCCCTGGTGAACGGACTGGAAAATTTTTTGCAGCGCTACGGCTGGCGGGCCGCACGATCCGGGGAGTAAAATTAGAAAGGAAAAGTAAAAAGGCAAAAAAAAATTGAAGCCGATGAGATCGCCGGTTTTTGCCTTTTTCCTTTTGCCTTAAAGCAACGGAGGATAACGAACATCAACCGCCTGGCCACCCGATACCCTGAGGAAACCCTGGGAGGAAAGCTATCCGTTGAAGAACAGGAACGGATGCGGGCAACCTTCTCCGTGGTGGCCCTGGTTGTCCTCTGCCTGGCGGGCCTCCTCTTTCTGCGCCTCTGGTTTCTGCAAATCGTGGAAGGCAAGGAGCTGCAGCAGCGTTCCGAAAATAACCGTCTCCGCCTTCAGGACCTGCCCCCCTGGCGGGGGATGATCCTCAATCGGAACGGCGAAGTCCTGGTGGCCAACCGCCCCAGTTATGACCTGGTGGTGGTGATGGAAGACGTCACGGAAATTTCCCCCTTGGCCCAGCGCCTGGCCAAGCTGCTGCACCTGGAGGAAGCCCAGGTCAATACCCAACTGGAGGCGGCCCGGGCCGGGGGCTTAAGCCAGGTGCGGATCAAGGCGGATCTGGCCTGGGAGGAAATGGCCCTGGTGGAGACCTTTCAGCCGGAGTTGCCGGGAACCCTGATCCAGGTCCAGCCCAAGCGGGAATACCTGCAAAGAGGACGGGCCTCCCATGTTTTGGGTTATTTGGGCGAAATCAGCGAGGCCCAGCTCAAAAGCGGCCGCTTCCCCAACTACAAGATGAGGGATTCCTTGGGGAAATGCGGCATCGAAGCGGCTTGGGAAGAATACCTCCGGGGCGGGCGGGGCTACCGCCGCATTGAAGTGGATGCCTACGGCCGGGAGTTGGGCCAGTTGGACCGGCAGTTTCCAACCCCCGGGGCCAACGTCTTTCTGACCCTGGACACCCGGCTGCAACAAGAGGCCGAGAATTGCCTGGACGGCCAGACCGGGGCCATTGTGGCCCTGGACCCCCGTTCCGGGAAGATTCTGGCCATGGCCTCTTCTCCCATTTATTCCCCGGTGGCCTTTGAGCGGGGGCTCACCGTCTACGAATGGGAGCAACTGAGCAAACGCAAGGACCATCCCCTGGAAAACCGCGCCATCAAAGGCCAGTATCCCCCGGGCTCCACTTTTAAAATCGTCATGGCCGCCGCGGCCCTGGAGGAAAAGGTCATCACCCCCGGCGCCACCTTCGATTGCACCGGGGAGCTGCCCTTGGGCCAACACATCTTCCATTGCTGGCGCAAGGGAGGCCACGGCACGGTCAACCTGCACCGGGCTTTGGTGGAATCCTGTGACGTCTATTTTTACCAACTGGGGCGGCGTTTAGGGATTGAACGCATGGCCAAGTGGAGCAAGCGCTTCGGTTTGGGAGGCCCCACCGGGCTGCGCCTGGACCGGGAGATGACGGGCTTGGTGGGCGATCCCGCTTGGAAGCTGCGCCGCTTTCGCCAGCCCTGGCAAGAGGGGGACACCCTTTCCGTGGCCATCGGCCAGGGCTACAATCTGACCACGCCTTTGCAGATGGCCCAGGTGACCGCGGTCATCGCCAACGGCGGCCGTCTCTTTGAACCCCAACTGGTGGAGAAGGTGGAAACCCCTGCCGGCGAGGTCCTTTGGTCTGCTCCGGTCACGCCCAAGTCTCTGGTGGACGTCAGCCCGGCCACTTTGGCGGTCTTGCGCAAGGCCCTCAGGGGAGTGGTGCACGAGGAGAGGGGGACCGGCCGGGGCTGCGTGATTCCCGGCCGGGAAGTGGCGGGCAAGACCGGCACCGCCCAGGTGGTAGCCCTGGAAAAGGAAAAACGGGAAAAGGAAAAGCGGGGGAAAACCATCCGCAAGTATGAAAATCATGCCTGGTTCGTGGCCTTCGCCCCGGTGGAGGAGCCGGAAATAGCCGTGGCCGTGCTTATCGAACACGGCGGCGGCGGCGGCGCGGTGGCCGCGCCCCTGGCCCGCAGAATCCTGGCCGCCTACTTCCCGGAAAAGGCGGCGCCCCCCGGGGAGGAACCGAAGCTGCCCAGGGAAGAGTCGGAGGAGAGTGAGAACCCGGAACGGTGAATCCGGCCCTGAAAAGATATCCTCACGCAAAGACGCAAAGGCGCCAGACAAAACGCAAATTCTTTAATAATCCACCCCGCCCGCGGGCCAGCCGTATTGGCCGATGAGCCGCACGAAACGGCAGCCCCCCAGGTAATCGTATTTCACCCCGTCCTTGACCTTCCTGACCCGGGTGAGGGTTTGGGAGAAGCGGTCGCCCACGGGAATCACCAACCTCCCCCCCAATGCCAGTTGCTCCACCAGGGGCCGAGGCACCTGGGGGGCCCCGGCGGTCACCAGGATGGCGTCAAAGGGGGCTTCCTCCGGCCACCCCAGGGTGCCGTCCCCCACCCGCACGTGGAGGTTGTGATACCCCAATGCCGCCAGCACCTTTTGGGCCTTCTCCGTCAGGGAACCCAGGCGGTCAATGGTGTAGACCGCAGACGCCAGCTCCGCCAGGACCGCGGCTTGATAACCCGAGCCGGTGCCGATCTCCAGCACCCGGTCCCCTTCCTTTAGCTCCAAGGCTTCCGTCATCAGGGCGACAATATAGGGTTGGGAGATAGTCTGGTCCTCGCCGATGGGCAGGGGATAATCGTTATAGGCCTGGTCCCACAGGCCCTGGGGCACAAACCGATGCCTGGGCACCCGCCGCATGGCCGCCAAGACCCGGGGGCTGGTGACTCCCCGGGCCTCTATTTGCGTGTCCACCATCCGGTTCCGAATGGCGGTGAATTCGTCTTCGGTCATGTTCTCCTCTTAGTAAGCAGTGAGCTGTGAGCAGTAAGCAGTTGAAAAACATTCTTTTAAAACTGCTCACTGCTTACTGCTCACTGCTCACTCCACTCTCACCCAGGTGGCCTGGGGGCCCTTTTCCCCCTCTTCCATGGCGAATTTTACCGCTTGTCCCGGGGTGAGGGAAGTAAATTTGCCTTTTTTCACGGCATGCGCGTGGAAATAGACTTCCAGGCCGTCCGGGGTTTCCAGGAAGCCGAAGTCCTTTTCCGGAAACAGGCGCAAAATCTTGCCGTGTTGGGCGATTTCTTCGTGGGCCTTGACCTTCTGCTGCTGAATATGGGAGTGCTCCTCCAGGCGGCGGTCCAGGACGTCCAGGGCCTCCACGATCAAGGGCAGCACGTATTCCCCCTGGCGGGTGACGGTGATAGTGTCCCCGGGCACCCCGGCCACCAGGCGGATCTCAAAGGCGCCGTGGCGATGGTGGGCGGTGCCGATGAGCTCCACCCGGGCGTGGAGGATGGGATTCACATAATGCTTCTGGAGGCGGGCCAGTTCTTCTTCGATCTTTTCTCGCCACTCCGGCAGGATTTCCAGGCTGCGGCCTTCAATATGCACATCCAGGGGGAGCATGGGAAACCTCCTGAGAAGTTGTCAGTGGCCAGTGGTCAGTGGCCAGTAAAAACCGCGGAATATCAAGAAATAGAACCGTCTTATTCCCACATTGTCGAGGGCGGGAGTCATCCCGCCCCGGACATCTGCTATAATAATATAAGTTCGCCAATGGGAAAATAAAGGGGCCGTCGTTCAATGGAATGCCGTTTTCACCCGGACAGGGAGGGTTGCGTATTCTGCCAAAAGATGGAGTTCGGCTACTGCCAGGAATGCCTGGACGCCTGCCGGGCCTGCACCGACCCTTGCCTTTACTGCAAATTCCGCCGGGAATGCGTCATCTGGGAACTCTGCCGCAAGGAAGCCCGGAAGCGCTGCAAGGAAAAGGAGGGGGAAAAGGCGAAAGGGGGAAAAGGGAAAAAGGGGTAGGGTGCGTTTTACGCACCATATTTTTGGTGGCTTCTCCGGGCATTATTATTTAAAATTACTTCCAAAAAGAGGCGGCCATGGGCGACATTTATTTGGAACTCATCGTAGCTAACATAAATGACCCGGCGCTCCAACAAGAGATCGCTTTCCTGGTGGATACCGGATCTACCAGGGCCTGGCTGCCCCAGGATCTTGCCGAAAAATTATCCATCACCCCCATCGGCAAAGTTCCCCTGGAATTGGCCGATGGTTCGGTGACCGAATACCCTTACGGCTTTTGCCTCTTTTCTTTCGGTGGCGAAACCATTGCCGGCAATATCGTCATCGGTCCTCCGGGCATTGAACCCCTGGCCGGAACCCATGTGCTGCAGGATTTCCGCCTCATCATCGATATGGAGCGGCATACGGTATCCCGCACCCGGGCCATGAGGGCCAAATAGCCGCAGATTTTGGCCGGCTTCCACTGATGGTGCGTGAAACGCACCCTACTTTTCTCCCCGAATCTTCAGCTACTGTTGCAGGGTCAGCCTTGCGCCTCCCATGGTTAATGATTAGGTTGAAATCATATCGGCCGCGCCGCGATGGAAAGGTTAACAGCCGGTGAATCTTGCACCTGGGATACTTAATACCGCTTTTACTTTCAAAGGTAACAAATACTTTGGGTAACCCATTGAAATTATGGATTTTTATAAACGCAAAACGCGATAATAAGGAGCGGATATGACCAAAAAGAAGAGATACCTGGTGCGGGCCGAATGCCCCCAGTGCGCCTGCGGGGACGTAACCTTCCTGGGGCCGGAGGAGCTCCGGAAACGCTTCATCGGCGACGAAAAAGAGATCGATATCCTCTGCCCCTTATGCGGTACCAAGACCTCGGGCAAGGTGGAGGAGCAGGAGAAGTAGGGTGCGTTTTACGCACCCTTTTTTGTGATTTGCCGGCAAACAGCCATTGACGTGTCGGGGCGAACCTGGTGTTCGCCCCGAATGCTTTTGGGCGAATCCATGATTCGGCATTAAAAAAATATCCGTTTGATGTCGAATCGGTTTATCACCGCTGACTGAAGTCGGCCAGCAACTCCAGGAAGGCGTCCGGCTCGATGGTAATAAAGCCGGAGAAGGGGTTTTGCATTTCATAGGCCAGGAAAATGCTGAAGACGATGATGACCGTCACAATGGTAATCAACAACACGTGGAACCAGACATTTTTCACCGGGAAACAATAGGCGATACCCACCATGACCATCCCCCCGAAAAGCAGGAAGATGAGCACCGGGGTGATGAAGGTGGTCTGGCAATACAACAGCCGGAGCCGGCGGGCTGCCCCCAGCTCGTTCAGTTTGCCGATGGACCGGCGATGAAAGATTTTCTGGTGCTCGGTCTCCGGGGAAAACGCGGTATAAAAATCCCAGAGGTCCCGGTAAATTTGGTGGGTCCGAGGGCTGCCCTGATCTTGGGCCATGGCGGGCCATTCGTCCAGGACGGTTGATTGGATGTAGGCGTGGAGCAGATGGTGCACCCGCTCCCGGGCCTCCAGGGGGAAGGCCGCGGCATTGCGCTCCAGCAGGCTCAAGCAGGTCACTTCCGTAAACACGGTGCGCCGGGCCTCGGTGAACCTGCCCCAGCCCAGAATAACGGTGAAGGCCAGAAAGAGGCCGAAAATGGTGCCCACGATCCGGGCCACCACGTTGAGGAAATTAAACTCGGACGCGAACATCTCCCCCAAGGGGAAGCGGCGCACCAGAAAGAACAGACCTAGAGTTACTGCCAGGCTGATAATGAGGACCGGTATCGGATGCATGAATAACCCTTAGCAGTTCAAGGTTCAAAGTTCAAGGTTCAAAGTTGATGGCCTGGTAAAAAGTCGAAAATCCTAAAAATCGCCAAATTAAGTTGCTGATTTTATTGAGGGCGATTAGGGAAAATCAGCATAATTTTGACTTTTTACAGTGCCATCAAAGTTAAGACCTCTGCGAAAGTCCCCCTCTTGTCATTCTGAACGCCGCGCAGCGGAGTGAAGAATCTCGTTTTACCGGGGCTTACAAGATTCTTCGGTCGCTCCGCTTCCTCAGAATGACAATTTTAGGGATTGTTCCAGAGGTCTCAAGTTCAAAGTTAATGTAGGGTGCGTTCCACGCACCATTTTTTTCGCTGTTTTTAGCCCGGCAGCCCTAGGAGGTGCGTAAAACGCACCCTACCTGCCGGCCCCGGCCAACTCCTCTTTAATCACCCGGCGCAAGGTCTCCGCCAGAATGCCCTCCCGGGATTGGATATACTCCCCCAGGGCCTGGTTGATCAGGGTCTGGTAATTGCCGCCCCCGGCTGCGTGCACCTTCTGCCGGAACCAATCCAGGACCTCATTATCCAGGCGGATGGTGATCCGGGTCTTGCCCGGCGCCAGGGGAACCACCGGCCCGCGGCGGGCCTGGCTGAAATCATATTTCTTTTCTTTTTCTTTCATAAATTTCCATAAATTTGCAGTCAAAGAGGTATTAAACGTAGGGGCGAACCTTGTGTTCGCCCTGAGGCGGTGAGGGCGAACACAAGGTTCGCCCCTACGAAAAAAAAGCCGTTTGATGTCGAATTGGTATCAGGCACATTTTTATTACAGCTAACCAATTGATGGCGCGTGAGACGCACACTACTTGAGCTTTTTGAATTCCGGCAATGATCCCAAAAAGTGAAAATTAAATTTCTGGGGATCATCGCGAAAAGGCAGTTCCAGGCTCTTCCTTATTGCCAGAAGGAGCTCTTTTAAGGTTCTGTCATAACCTTCTTCTGATTTATTGGGATTTGAGATTCTTATTTGATCATGAAATTTCATCAAAGAATCGATCACATTTTGAGGGGCAACGAGCGCCATCGTATTAAATGCATTATTAAATCGCAAGTTAGCCTTGGCTTGGTCTGGATCGTTCACGAGATCGGACAAGGCATTGATAAGTTCTTGATAATGGGCGAGCTTGCGTTGCTGTAATGCGGCCTTTCTTTCCGCCCTTTTATTCAAGGCAAATGAAAGAGCCGCCACAACGATACTCGCCGAGGCAGATATTATGGCGACTGTGATGCTTTTTTCCATTTTAACCTTTTATCGATAACACTGATTTGTGAGTATTTCTACACTTTCTTCTCCCACCTCAACAAATCCGTCACCTCCGCCAGCGTCCTGCCTTCCTTAATTTCCGCCCTGATCCTATTTTCCTTCTCCAGCACGTCCATGGCCCGGTTGGTGTATTCCACGGCTTGTTTTTGGGGGAGCACGGTGACTCCGTCGTCGTCGCCCAAGATCCAGTCCCCGGTCTCCACCCGGACGTTGCCGATGCGGATGGGCGCGCCGATCTCTCCGAAGCCCCGGGGCTCCCCGGCGTTGGGCATTACCAGGCGGGTGAACGCGGGGAATTTCAGCTTGATGATGTCCCCCGAGTCCCGGATGGCCCCGTTAATGACCACCCCGGCCACCCCTTTGTTGAGCGCGGAATGGGTGGCCAGCTCCCCCCAAATGGCCGGCCCCACGCCCCCGGTGTCGATCACCAGCACGTCCCCCGGTTGGGCCACGTCAATGGCCTCCACCGGCTTGGCCCAATCCCCCGGATAGGAGCGCACGGTCAAGGCCCGGCCCACCACCCGGACGCCGGGAAAGAGCGGCCTGATCCCCTCCAGGACCCCGCCCCGGTGCAGGGCGTCCGAGAGGTTGGCCGCGGAGACCAGCTCCAGGACCCGGCGGATCTCTTCCTCGCCCACCCGCTTGAACAGGGTGGTGGGAATGACCGCGCCTTCATCCAGGGCATGGCGGATCTCAGCCGCGGCCGCGGCCGGGTCATGAGCCTTGGTGATGGCCCCGCCGACGATGACGTACGCGGCCCCGTGCTCCACGGCCCGGGCCGCGGTCTCGGAGTTGATGCCCCCGGCCACGCCCACCGGCACTTTCACCGCGTGGCTGACCGCATACAAAGTGGCAAAGGGGTCCTCCCCCCGCATCTGCGCGTCAATGGCCACGTGGACGCTGATATAGTCCGCGCCCAGGGCCTCCACCTGTTTGGCCCGGGCCACCGGGTCGGGCACCGCGATGAGGTCCACCACGATCTTGGCCCCGTAATTCTTGCCGGCCAGGACGCATTCCTCGATGGTGGCGTCGGTCGCGGTCCCCAGGACGTCGATGAGGTTGGCCCCGGCCTTGGCCGCGGCCTCCACTTCGATCCTGCCCGCGTCCATGATCTTCATGTCCGCGACGATGGTTTTGCCGGGGAAGCGCTTTTTTAGCTCCCGCACCGCGTCCAAACCTTCGCTCTTGATCAAAGGAGTGCCCGCCTCGATCCAATCCACGCCCGCGGGCACGGCCAACTCCGCGACTTTTAAGGCCCGGTGCAGGTCCACGAAGTCCAGGGCCAGTTGCAATATAGCTGTCATGTTATTTGTCCTGAAAGGGAATTAAGGGAAGGGGGAGGGCTGTAAAAGTGATCAGTATTCAGTGATCAGTAATCAGTAGTCAATGACCTTTATACGAATGTTTTACGTAGGGGCGAACCTTGTGTTCGCCCCGGACGTTTGGGCGAACACAAGGTTCGCCCCTACATTTCGCCGACCACTGCCTTCCCCAATCTATCCCCGAATATTACTCCAAATCCGTATGCCGGGAAAGCATTTCTCCGCGGTTATGTCCCAGGCGGCGCTGGTAGAGCAGGAGCACCACTGCTTCCAAAAAGAGAAAAGTGGCCTGCTCGAATAAGCTGCCGGGGCATTGGAGGGAAAGGGGTTCGTGGGCCAGGGTCAGTTTGGTGGTGCCGGGAATGATGATGCCGACTTGAGCCTCCCGGCCGATGGTGGAGTCCGGGGCCGCGGTCAAAGCCAGGGTGCGGGCCCCCACGGTGTTGGCCCGGCGCAGGATTTCCCGGGGTTGGGCCGTCTCGCCGGAGCCGGACATGACCAGGAGCAGGTCGCCGGGTTGGAGGCGGGGGGTGATGGTCTCCCCGACGATGAAGACGGTGAAGCCCAGGTGCATCAGCCGCATCAGGAAACCCCGGAGGATGAACCCGGAGCGCCCGGTGGCGCAGCCGAATACCCGGGGTGCGGCTTCCACTTCCTTGATCAGGGTCTCGGCCATCTCCGGGGTGAGGCGGGACAGGAGCCCCTGCAGTTCACCCTTCATCTGGTCCAAGGCCTCGGTGAATTTCATGGTCCGGGGCGACTCCGAAAAAAAAGCCTCCCGGAGACCACTCGGGAAGCGCATAACTCCCTCCCTTTTAGTCTCGGTCCAAATTGTTTTGGATCCAAGCTATTTCTAGAGGATTCTGAATATATTCCTAACACAAATTATCGCTAGTTGCCAGAAATCTTCTTGAGCCGCGCATTTTTCCTCAATTTCCCGGCCAATCGGTAAACTGCACCCAGAGCACCGCCCCGTATTCGGCTTTCTTTTTCTTGCCGTCCGGACCCCTGATGGCATCCTTTTCCTCGGCCAGGGCGGCGAATCCCCACCATCCCGCTTGGGGCGGGGAGAAGGAGAAGGTTCCGTTTTCATCCGTCTTTACTACCTGGGCCACGAAATATTCATTGGGAGCGGTCACCTTTTTACCTGGGTTCCAGTATTCCACTTCCACGTCGGCGCCGGGGAAGGGCTTGCCTTTGAATTTCACCAACCCCCGAAAGACGTTGCCGGCATAAATGGCGAAGGGCTGGGTCAGGGGGATGATTTCCGCCTTGAGGCCCACCTCGGCATCCCAATCCTCTTCGCCCCCCAGGGCGGCCACATAGGTCTTGGTCTGATGGATGATGAATTTATCTTCCGCCGGCTCCCAATAAGGTTGGGGGGTCAAAGTAAAATGCATAAATGCCCGGTTTTTTTACAATGTAGGTGCCTTTCCAGGCCGGGTTATCCAGGACTTTGGTTTCTACGAGGGTGCTTAAAAGATCGGTCTTTTGCTTGCCGGTCTGCACCCCGAAGGCCCTGGGTTTGGCCAGGACCATGCCCTTCTGTTCAAAGGGATGGTTGAAGGACAGGATCACTTCCATCTCGGGTTTATCGCCCTGCATCATCATGGATTTTTCCGGCAGGATCATGCCGAAATGGGCCCGGCCGGCGTCGGCCAGGACGAAAACGAGGAGCAAACAAAGACCTAAAGAGAGATAACGTTGCATAATTTTTCCTCCTTAAAAGAAATAGCCACGAAAACCTGGCGTTTGCAGGCGCCCAAGCCTTCGTGGCTTTATTTTCCAGAAAATTGCTTCGTTTGACTAGCCGGGGTTCATGCCCGGGGTTCGTTCATTTGGTACCAAAGGAACAATGGTCAGGCTCTTTTGGGAAAACAATTGATCCCCTGTTTATCCCCAACCCCCTTCTGGGGGATCTAGACAAGCTGACAACAGTGCTCATGCACATGGTAGTATTCGCCCACGGTGTGGTGCAAAAAAGCATCCTCATGGGAGACGATCATGTAACCGATGTCCAGGTCCTGGAGGAAGTGCACCAGGCGGTGCTTGGTCTCCGCATCCAACCCGGTGGTGGGTTCGTCCAACAGGAGCAGCCGGGGTTGCATGGCCAGGACCGCGGCCAGGGAGACCAGCTTCTTTTCGCCCCCGGAGAGATTATAGGTCACCCGGTCCTCGAAGCCTTTAAGTCCCAGCCGCTCCATGGTCTCCCTGGCAATTTGCATTGCCGCGGCCGGCGACTTCCCCTGATTAAGGGGACCGAAGGCGACGTCCTCCAGGACGGTGGGACAGAAGAGTTGATCGTCGGCATTTTGGAAGAGCAAGCCCACCTTTTGCCGGACCGCCACGAAATCCTTCTCTTTGCTGACTGCCTGCCCGAAGATGACGATTCTGCCTGCCTGGGGTCTGAGCAGCCCCATGATCAGGTGCAGCAGGGTGGTCTTGCCGCAGCCGTTGGGACCGATGAGGCCGAGGTGTTTGCCCGGCAGGAGCTGAAAATTAAAGTCCTGGAAAACCGGACGGGGAGCTCCGGGGTAGGAAAAAGTGATGTTCTGCAATTCGATCAGCGGTTCACTCATCAGATCCTCACCAGGAGCCCGGGCGTCAGCCATTCAAGATAGAAAAGGGTCATTAACGCCAGCAAGGACGCTATCCCCCAAATCCCATCCCGGCGTTGCCAGGAAAAGGTCCGCAGGCTGTAAAAGGTCCCGTGAAAACCCCGGCACAACATGGCCTGGAAAACCCGGTCGGCCCGGTCATGGCTGCGCACCAGCAACATGGCCGCCAGGTAAGCGTAGGTGCGGTAAGTATGCAGGTTGGTGCGCGGTTGAAACCCCCGGATTTTCATGGCCTGGACCAGGCGGCGGTATTCCTGTTCAAAGACATACAGATAGCGGTAGGTAAAGAGCAGCAAATGGCACAACTTGCCCGGCACGCGCAGCTTCTGCAGAGCCTGTCCCAAGGTTACGACCGGCGCGGTGGCCACCAGGGCAATGAGAGCGATGACGATGGCGTTGGATTTCAGGGTGATCAACCCTGTAAAGAGCAGGCCTTGCCGGCTGGCGGTCAGAGGCCCGAAGCGCCAAACCGCTTCTCCGGGATAGGTCAGAGGCAGGATGAACCACAAAAAGAAAATGAAACTGTTCACCGTCAGCAGCCGGGAGGCCACTTTTTTCAGGGGCAGCCGGGCCAGGGCCAGGCAGAGCAGGGCCAGGGCCAACCCGGCCAGGACTGCCGCATAGGTCCGGGCCACGGCCATCAGCACGGCAAAAAGGGCGGCCACCACCACCTTGCCCCGGGGGTCCAGGCGGTGCGCCAGAGAAACACCTTCGGAAAAAGGCTCGTGAATGGCGCTCAAGAGTTTTTTTTCCTCTTGCTCAGGTAATAGGCCCACAGGCCGAAGATGCCCAGAATATAACCGATGCCGCCGATAATATCGGGCAGCGAAGTACGGTGGAGGGTCAGTTCGGTGAGCATTTCCTTGACCGGCGCGAGTTGGCGCTCCAGGGCCTGATTCACCACTTCTTCCAGCATTTGCCGGTCAACCGCGGCGGCTTTGTTCTCCAGAGCCGGCGCCCCGGGTGTTGCCCCCGCGGCTGGAGTCATGAAAGCACCAACCACCAGAAGCAGGAAGACTCCCCGAACCCAGGCACGTGGCCGGGATTGTTGCCGCCGGGACCATTTTTCACCCATATTTTCCTCGCAAGTAATACCCCTGGCGATGAGCCTCACCGGCCCTTAAGCAGGAATTCCCCCCGGTGGCCCATGCCCGCTTCAACCACTATCTTCAGGTCCATTTTCTGCCCGGCTGCTTCGGGGGGCATTTTGAAGGAGAATTTCCCCTTGTCATCGGTTTGGCCGGTCAACAGTTCCTTATCGGTTTTGGCGTCCAGGACCAGGATCTTGCCCTGCTTGACCGGAGTGCTGGGCACAAACTTGCTTTCCGTGTGGACGGTGTCGCCCTCGGTGTAGGCGAAGACCAGCACCCGATGGGCCAGGGAGGGGGTGGCAAAGGAGCAGAAAAGCAGGAGCAGGAAGACTCCTGGGACCCACAGAGCCGGTTGCCACCTTCTCCCCCAAAACCACTTTTCACGCATAGATTCCCTCCAGCATCTCAGGTTTGACTTTCCTTAGAAACAGGAAAATAAACAACGTAATGACGCCTTCGATGATCATCACCGGGATATGGGCCAGCAGGACCAGTTCGGCCGCTTCGAGAAAAGCCTGGCCGGTGGTGATTAAGGCGGCGGCCACCAGCAGGCCGCTCAGCAGAATGGCGCTGGCCCCGCAGGCAAAGGCCCCCACCGCCGCGGTAGTCCCTTTACGGCGCAATAAGCCTCGAAAGGCATAAAAACAGAAGACCGCAGGCGCGGCCATGGCGACCGTATTCACCCCTAAAACCGTCAGGCCCCCGAACTGGAAGAGCAGGGCCTGCAAAAAGAGGGCGATAAGAATCGCGGGCACGGCCTCCCAGCCCAACAGCAGCCCCAGGAGGCCGTTGAGCACCAGGTGCAGGCCCACCGGCCCCACCGGTACATGGATGAGCGTGGCCACGAAAAAGGCCGCGGAGAGGATGGCCACCCGGGGGATGGCCTCATAATCCATTTTTTTCAGGCCCACCGCGGTTCCCAACACCGCCAGGCCCGCGCCCCCGGCCAACACCGCGGGAGAGAGCACTCCTTCGGAAATGTGCATTTTTGTACCGTTTTCCGTTTTGCGTTTTTCGTTTTCCGTAAGAAAAATAGAAAAATATCGACAAGTTACATTGTCGGTTTGTTTTATTGGAATTCGAAATTGCTATTATTCTTAATATTCTTCCAGGATGCTAGGGCCATAAAAAAAGCCATGGGGCCGCGCTCCTCTCCGGAAGAGCGCCAGCCTTCATGGCTTTTAATTCTTATTGGCTAGGTGGTGGTGCGTCCCGGGGTTTCATACCCCGAATGGTTTAGATATATAGGATACCCCAAAAAGATCAAGAAAAAAAATTATGGAGTAACAGGGGACTATCTGGCGGTCAAATCAATCTGCCGGTTAGATCAGGCTTCTTAGCTTTTCTTCAGTTATTCCCATCTGCTTGAGAATGGCGTTGAGCGTCCCCTTGGGAACAAAGCCTCTTTGAATGGTGGTGATCCGCCGCCCGGTCGCCGGGTCGTAAACCAGGGTATGCTTCCCCCCTTCTTTGATGCTGTACCCTAGCTTCTTGACCGCCCGGATAAGTTGTTTTGCCGTGTAGCTCATCCGGTCCGGGCCTTCCCGGTTTTAGCCGACTGCGACTCCTTCTCATGTTCCAAACATAATTGCAAAGCGTCAATAATATTGTCCAGGGCCTCTTGCTCCGTTGCCCCGTGGGAGATGGCTGCGGGTTCCTCCCGGCATTGGACCGTAAAACCGCCATCCTCCAGGTCCGGTGTCAAAACCACGGTAAAGGGACTATTTCCCACCATAACTTCTTCCTCTTTGGGGGACGCCAACTTCTTCAGCTCCCCCCGGAGCCCTTCCATGATTTCTCCCAGGGCCAGGGAAAAGACAAATTGCCGCTTTAGAGCATATAGAGCCACTTGCGGATCATCTGTTAAGACAAACAAGTCTTTGCCGTCGGTCAGGAAACGGAGTTCGGCTAAAGGTTCTTTTTTCTCAGGGAAATTCTTCCTTAAAAAGGCCAGGGTCTGCCTGATTTTTTGCAGGCTGATTCCTTCCTCCTTGAGCCTCTTAGCCACTCGCAAGGCCACCAGGTCTTTAAAGGAATACCCCCGCCTGCTTCCTTTGCCCGCCGCGGGAATGGAGGGCCTGACCACGCCCGTGGCAGCCCAATGCTCCACTTGCCGGGCCGACACGGCTGCCAAAGCCATCACCGCTTTCTTACCGAAAATCATAATCACACCTCTGAATTTTTAAATACATCAATGAACTTATAATTACATTTTCTAATAGAGTCAAGAAAAAAGGTTGATAAGCAGAAGGCTTGGGAAAATTTTCCCATTCGCTTGTTTAGAACAAAATAGGTTCAGAATCGGGGCGATTTTGTCGATGTAACAGGTATGGAAGGATCTATGACCGCCGGCCGGATAGGGGCTGAGGTAACCAGGCGCTGCTTTACCCTTATTTGCATCAGGGCCCCCTAACCGGCCGGCAGGTGGATGAGGAGGTGCAGGCCATGGGAGAGATCGTTGATTTCCGACCGACCAAGAAGTCCGTTTACCGGGCTGCGATCAAAGAAATGGAGCAGATTTACCGCCTTTCCTGCGGCGGTGAGGATCCCATTGTTGACGAAACCTCCAGGGAGATGTTCGAAAGGGGCGAAATCGACGAAGTGAAATGGATCAGTTGGGAAAGATATTGCAATAATGTCTTGAATATCCTGGGCGAATAGCTTATGGAAAGCAAGTTGGCGCCGGATATCTTTCCCCGGAGGAAGCCTTGAAAATCGCCGCGGTGTTGGGAAGCCCCCGGCCCCAGGGGAACAGCAGCACTTTGGCCCATAGATTCCTGACCACCGCCAGGGAATTGGGAGCCGAGGTGCGGGTCTATCATTTGAACCTGATGACCTTCCAGGGTTGCCAGGGCTGCGGCGCCTGCAAGGCCAATGTCGAGGTCTGCATCCAGGAGGACGACCTGGCGCCGGTTTTGGAGACCGTCAAAGACGCGGACGTCCTGGTCATGGCCTCCCCGGTTTATTTCGGGGACCTCAGCGGCCAGTTGAAATGTTTCTTTGACCGCACCTATTCTTTTTTTAATCCGGATTTTTCCAGCCGGCTGCCAAAGGGCAAGAAGGCGGTGGTGGTGCTGGCCCAGGCCAACCCGGACGCGGGCCAATATGACGATATTTTCCCCCGCTACCAACGCTGGTTCACCTGGTACGGGTTTGATGGGGTTTATCTGCTCCGGGCCGTGGGGGTGAAAAACCCGGGCGATATCCGCCAGCAGACTGCCCTTCTGGATCAGGCCGCATCCCTGGCCCGGGAGATGGTTAAATAATAGTTCAAAGTTCCAGGTTCAAAGTTCAAAGTTAAGACTAGGTGCTACTATAACTTTTCACTCTTGAATATCTTGCGCCTTGCTTTGCGCCTTTGCGTCTTTGCGTGAGATAGGTCCATCTTTTCGTTGAGGCGGCGAATCTCCGGTTCCGCCTTCAAGTTCACCCGGTAATCGTATTCCGACTGTTTCCGGACTCCAATCCCTTACCTTGACCCGGCCATTTCCTCTTTTCCCCCTGCACTGTGATGATTACAATGTTAACTTATGAGGATCATCGCCCACCTGGACATGGACGCCTTTTTCGCGGCGGTGGAGGAGCGGGACCACCCGGAACTGAAAGGCCTCCCCATCGTGGTGGGCGCGGACCCGGCCGGGGGGCGGGGGCGGGGGGTGGTCTCCACCGCCAATTACGCCGCCCGGAAATACGGCATCCATTCGGCGCTGCCCATTTCCACGGCCTGGCGGCTGGCAGAAAAGGCCAGGGCCCGGGGAGAGCCGGCAACGGTCTTTCTGGGGGTCAATTACCGCCGCTATCGGGAGGTCTCGGAGAGAATCATGGCCCTGGTGCGCCGCCGTTCCCCCCTGGTGGAGGAGGCGGGCATCGATGAGGTCTATTTCGATCTGAGCGCCGCGGGCTCTTTTGAGAAGGCGGCGGAGATCTGCCGGGAACTGAAAACGGCAATTCGGCAACAGGAAAAGCTTACCGCGTCCGTGGGCATCGGCCCCAATAAGCTGGTGGCCAAGATCGCCTCCGATTTCCGGAAACCCGACGGCCTCACCATCGTCACCCCGGAGGAGGCGGAGGCCTTCCTGGAGCCCTTGCCGGTGCGGAAAATCCCCGGCATCGGCCCCAAGACCGAGAAGCGCCTGGCTCAAGAGGGCATCCGCCTGGTCCGGGACTTAAAGAAGTTTGCGGCGGAGGAACTGCGGCGGCGCTTCGGCAAATGGGGGCCGGAGCTCTACGACCGGCTCCGGGGCCGGCATGAGGCACCCCTCCGGGAAGAATACGAACCCAAATCCGTGGGCGAGCAGGAGACCTTCGGGGAGGATACCGGGGACCTGAACCTGATCTTTGACAACCTGCTGGGCATGTGCGCCGGCGTCTGGAAGCGTTTGCGGTCCGAAGGCTTCCGGACTTTTCGCACCGTGGTGGTGACCGTCCGGTTCGCGGATTTCGACACCCATTCCCGGAGCCACACCCTGGCCGCGGCCAGCGGCTCCCTGGAGAGGCTGCGGTTCACCGCCATGAAGCTGCTCATGCCTTTCCTGGACCGGCGGGAGAACCCCCGGCGCAAACTGCTCCGGCTCATCGGCGTACGGCTGGAAAAATTGGAGAAGTAGGGAAACGGCTTGCCAGGCGTCCCCGCCCGCCGTCAGCGAAATTATTGCGCCTTGCTTTGCGCCTTTGCGTGAGGTCTATCTTTTCAAGAGCGCTGATATATTACACCTTTTCCAGCTCATTAAAGAAAAAAGCGATCTCGGTCTTGGCGGTCTCCGCCGCGTCCGAGCCGTGGACGATGTTGGCCTCGATGTCTTTGGCGAAATCGGCCCGGATGGTGCCCGCCGCGGCCTGGCGGTAGTCGGTGGCCCCCATCAGGTCCCGGTTCACCTGGATGGCGTTTTCTCCCTCCAGGATCAGGGCCACGATGGGGCCGGAACTCATGAACTCCGTAAGGCTGCCGTAAAAGGGCCGCTCCTGATGCACCGCATAGAATTGCTGGGCCTGGGCCTTGGTGAGATGCAGCATCTTCATGGCCTTGATCTTCAGGCCGTTTTTCTCGAAGCGGCCGATGACTTCGCCGATAAGACCGCGTTGCACGCCGTCGGGTTTGATCATGGATAGGGTTTGTTCTGTTGCCATGGTGTGTCTCCTGCTTCCTTGCTTTAAGCGGACCTCTGTCCGCGACTACAATCTTCTATTTAATCAGACTTTCATCATGAATGCCTGTGCTTTAATACCAATTCGCAATAACCGACAATTTTTCGTAGGGGCGAACCTTGTGTTCGCCCCGAGCGTTCAGGGCGAACACAAGGTTCGCCCCTACGGTTAAACACCTTTTGATTGCGAACTGGTATAAGCTGACCGCTGAAAGCCGGTGCGCAAAGCGCACCCTACTTCTCTTCCCGCCGCTCCACATACCCGAAATGATGGAATTGCAAGGTAAAAGTCCCCCGCCCCTGGGTCAGCGACCGCAGTTGGGTGGCGTAGCCGAACATCTCGGAAAGCGGCGCCAGGCCGGAAATCAGGCGCACCGGCCCCTTGGCCAGGAGCTGCTCCACCTTGCCCTTCCGGGCGTTGAGGTCGCCCATGACCTCGCCGGTGAACTCCTCGGGCGCGATGATCTCCACCTGCATGATGGGCTCCAGCAGTTGGGGCCGGGCCTGGAGCATGCCCTGCTTCACCGCGGTCATGGTGGCGATGCGGAAGGCCATCTCCGTGCTTTGTCCTTCCTTGACGGCCGCGTCTTTTAAGGCCACGGCCACGTCCACCCCGGGGTGGCCGTAAACCGGCCCGCCCTCCAGGGCCTCCTTCACCGCCTGTTCGACCACCGGCACGAAGGCCTGGGCCGGGTGGTCCTCCGGCAGGAGCGGCGTAAAGGTATTGCCCGCGCCCCGGGGCCGGGGCGATAAGCTCAGCTCCACCTGGGCGAAATGCTGTTTGCCGGCCAGCTCCCGGTCGAACACGCCCATTTCCGCAACGCTCCCGGAGATGGTCTCCCGGTAGACCACCTGGGGGCGGCCGGCCCGGAGGCGGGCGTTAAACTCCCGCTCCAGGCGGTGGATGATCACTTCCAGGTGGAGTTCCCCCATCCCGGAAAGCAGGGTCTGGCCGGTGTCTTCATCAACGTCGACTCTTAAGCTGGGGTCCTCCTCGGCCACCCGGGCCAGGGCCGGACCCAGGCGCTCCTGGTCGTCCCGGGTCAGGGGTTCGATGGCCAGGGAGATCACCGGCAGATAAGAAGATATGGGCTCCAGGATGATGGGGCGGTTCGGCGCGCAGAGCGTGTCCCCGGTGGTGGCGGCCTTCAGTCCCAGGAGGGCGACGATGCTGCCCGCGGCCGCCTCATTCAGGGGCTCCCGCTTATTGGCGTGTAGCCGCAGCAGCCGGGCCACCTTTTCGGTCACGCCTTTTACCGGGTTATAAATCTCTTGCCCGGGTTTCAAAGTCCCGGAATAAAGCCGCACAAAGGTGAGGCGCTGGGCCTGGTCCACCTGGATCTTGAAGGCCAGGGCCGCGAACGGGCCGTCGTCCTTGGGCGGCCGGGCCTCCGCCTCCCCGGTTTGGGGATGATGCCCGGTGATGGGGGGCACCTCCGTGGGGTTGGGGAGAAAATCCCTGATGCCGTCCAGGAGCGGCTGGATGCCTTTATTTTTCAAGGCCGAGCCGCAGTAGGTGGGGACCCCTTTCAGGGCCACGGTGCTGCGGTGGATCGCGGCCTTAATCTCCTCCAGGGGCAGGGTTTTTTCCTCCAGAAAGGCCTCTTCCGCAACTTCGTCCACTTCCGCCAGGGCCTCCCGGAGGGCCTCCCGGGCTTGGTTTGCCTCCTCCTGATAGTCCTCCGGGATGTCACGCTCCTCGAAGACCGCGCCCAGGGTCTCTTCCTGCCAGACCAGGGCCTTCATCTTGAGCAAATCAATGATCCCCTGAAAGCGGTCTTCCTGGCCCCAGGGGATGGTGAGGACCAGGGGATGGGCCCCCAGTTTCTCCCGCATGGAGGCCACGGCCTGGTAAAAATCTGCGCCCAGGCGGTCGATCTTGTTGATGAAGGCCATTTTCGGGACCCGGTACCGGTCCGCCTGGTGCCAGACGGTCTCCGATTGGGGCTCCACCCCGGAGACCGCGTCGAAGACGCCGATGGCCCCGTCCAGGACCCTGAGCGACCGCTCCACTTCGATGGTGAAGTCCACGTGGCCGGGAGTGTCGATCAAATTGATCACCGCGCCCTTCCATTGGCAGGTGGTCACTGCTGCGGTGATGGTGATGCCCCTCTCCTGCTCCTCCGGCATCCAATCCATTACCGCCGCGCCGTTGTGGACCTCCCCCATCTTGTGGGTACGGCCGGTATAATAGAGGATGCGCTCGGTCAAGGTGGTCTTGCCGGCGTCGATGTGGGCAATGATGCCGATATTGCGGATGGCCTTGAGCCTGGGGGTGGTCACCGGGGAGGTCTCCGGAAAACGGAAATAGGACCTCGACTTTTTTAAATGAATTTGAGCTCAGTTTCAACCTTTAAAAGAAAAATACCGCAAATTGCTTGATAAAGGGAGGGGAAGAGGGGGAAAAGGGAATAATCCCAAGTTGCAGTCAAGCAGGCAGCAGACGTAGGGGCGAACCTTGTGTTCGCCCAGTTGCAATCGGGGCGAACACAAGGTTCGCCTCTACAAACAATTTGCTTTTGATGGCTACTTGGTATAAGTCTCTTAGCTTTCAATAGTTTTTCCGTTTCGCCTTTTCCCTTTTTCCCTTTTTACCCGGATTCAAGCTTGCTCTCAATTCCTTTGAGCGCTTACAATGTCTCAGACGAAAGGAATGATTTCATGTCCTGCAACCCTCCTTCTTTCCGCTTCTGTCCCTGTTGCGGCGGCCCTTTGGAGACACGGCCCCGGGGCGACCGGGACCGCCTGGTCTGCCAACAATGCCGCAAGGTGCTCTATATCAACCCGGCAGTGGGCGTGGCGGTGGTGGTGCGCCGGGGAAATGGAATCCTCTGGGGGCGCAGGGCCGGCGGCCCTTACCGGGGAGCCTGGTGCATCCCCTGCGGCTACGTGGAATGGGGAGAAGACATCCGGGCCGCGGCAGTCCGGGAGTTTCAGGAGGAGACCGGCTTGATCGTGGAGCTGGGCGAAGTGCTGGCGGTGCACTCCAATTTCCATGACCCGGAGCGCCTCACCGTGGGCGTCTGGCTCGCAGGTACGGTGACCGGGGGCACCCTCCAGGCCGGGGACGACCTGGACGCAGTGGGATTCTTTCCCCTGGAGGCCCCGCCGGCGCCCCTGGCTTTCCCCACCGACGCCCTGGTGGTCCAGGAGCTTCTGAATGCGGCCGCAGCTCCAACTCTTACCTAAAAAATACTTCAAAATGCTCGGGGGCGAATTCTAATACCAATTCGTAATCAAGCGACAGTTTTTTGTAGCGAATCTTGTGTTCGCCCCGAGCGTTCAGGGCGAACACAAGGTTCGCCCCTACGATTTACCGCCTTTTGATTGCGAATTGATTTAAGAGGGGGACAAGAGAGAAACCTTTTCCCCTTTTCCCCTTTTCCCCTCTTCCCCCTTCATCAAGGGAAAAGCTCGGTTGCTTCCAGAGCCGCCAGATCGGTGAGAGAAACCATGGCGATCCGGGAATCGATGAGATCCAGGACCGCAAAGCTGAACGCGGGGTGGCGCCCCTCCTCCAGGGTGAAGGCCCCGGGGACGATGAGGTAGATGGTGTCCGGAGCCAGGGTCAGGCAGGCCTGGCGGGCCTGAAACTCCTGGGGCCGGAGCGCGTCGTTGATATACAGCAGGCGGTTGAATGGGGGACTGTAGCGGGTGATGCTGGGCACGTGCGTATGGCCGTGGCACAGCAGAAAGGGAGGCCGGGCCACGGTGCGGCTCTGCTGGTAGGAGTGCACCCGGTCCTTGAAATGGGTCCAGAGGATGGCCCGGGTGTGGGCCAGGAATATGCGGCCTTCCAGTTCCAGGGCCTCGGCGCAGCCGGTGGCCTCCGGCATTTCTGGGCCGTAGAAATCATAAACCCAATAGAGCCGGTGATCCGGGTCCATCTCCAGCCAGGGGCGGAAAGGCTCCGGCGGGCAATCCCCCAGGGAGGCCAGGTGGCGGATCTCCCGGCTTTGAAAAAAAGCGAGGAGCCGGGGCAGGCCGGCCTGGTAGGCATGGGTATCGGCCACCAGGGCCAGCCTGTCCATCACTCCTCTGAAACCACTGGCTGCCTAGGTTACTTTACCGGCCCGGTGCCGCAGGCGCGGCCGGCATGCCCTTTCAGCATTTCCACCAGTTTGGCCAGATACTTGAGGGCCTCCTCCTTGTCTTTGTCGATGACAATGCCTTCAATCTGCATCTGTTCCTGGTCCGAAAACACGATCTGCTTGTCTGCCATGGTGATTCCCCTTTGTCAGTTGTCGCTTTTGTTTAGAGGCACTTAGGGAAATACAGGGTAACCGTTGTTAATCAACCTTGGCCCGGAGGGCCTTCCGCGGCCTTGGGCCCGCAGGCGTGGCCAAGGTGGGGTTTAATGCGGTCCAGCAGGGCGGCCAGATACCGCAACGCTTCTTCTCCGTCCTTGTCGATGACGATGGACTCTATCTGCATCTGCTCCTGATCCGAAAAGACGATGGTTTTATCCGCCATGAGTAGGTCTCCTTTCGTTCCTGGTGAAAACAATTTAAGATTAAGAGAAGAAGGTGTCAATAGCAAGATCAAGAGGAGAATTGCCTCTCCGGAGAAAAACTGCGATAATTTTTTTAGCTTCTCGCCAAGGCGCAAAGACACAAAGAAAGACACCAGAAAAATAGGGACACTTCCCGTTTTTTCCATGGAGATAAAAGATGCCCAAGTTATTTTCCGACCGCTCCGCCCCGGCCCGGTGCCCCTTTTGCCGGCGGGAGGTCCTCCCGCCCCGGGAGATCAAGGGCGGACAGTGGTATGACTTCCCCGGCGGCTACTGCGCCTGCGGCGCGGTCTTCGCGCTTGACCCCACGGCCAGAAACGGCGGCGCGGTCCTGCTGCAGGCCATGCTCATGGCCTGTAAGGGCGATATGGAGCGGGTCCTGGGCCTCTCCCTGGAGACGGACTACGACGAGGGACACGTCCATAAGTACAACGACCGGACCCACCAGGTGGAGCCCCAGGCCTTCGGGACCCTCTATTTCATCCGCCTCCGGGAGGAAGCGGAGGCCGGTGATTAGCGATAATTGAGCACTATTACGAAAAAGAATACCCCGGATCGTCTGCAGGAGGGGCTCGACGCCTTTGAGAAATATTTGCATCAGGATGATCCTTTTCCGCCTCTGATCCGCCTGGCTCTTATTCATTACCAGTTTGAGGCCTTGCACCCATTCGTAGATGGCAACGGACGCATAGGCAGGCTTCTGGTTTCACTTCTCATGGTCAATTGGAACCTCTTGTCTCTGCCGTTGCTCTATCTCAGCGCCTTCTTTGAAGCGAATCGCCAGGCTTACTATGATCTCCTGTTTGAGGTGAGCGCCCGCGGGGCTTGGCTGGAATGGCTGCGCTTCTTCCTGCTAGGGGTGGCGGAGCAGGCGCGGGACGCCGGCACCCGGGCAAAAAACTCCAGAATTTGCAGGCAGAATGGCACCAGCGTTTAGCCAGGAGCCGTTCCACTGGTCTGCTTTTCCGGTTGGCAGATAACCTGTTTCTCTCCCCTGTGATGAGCATTTCCCAGGCTCAACGTTTCTTAGGGGTGACTTACCGGAGCGCCAAGTTGAACGTGGATAAATTGGAACAAGCAGGCATCCTGCGTCAGATGGGTGAATCTACTTATGTAAAGACCTACCTGGCAGAGGCCATCTTGCAGGCCATTTCATAGGAGGGTTGAAAGAATTATACTTTATAGATTAAAAGTATAATTCTTCTAAAAAGAATTATACTTTGGTACCATCCTTATCCAGGAGCCGGCCCCAGCGAGGCCGGCGGCAGGCCGCCAAACTTAACCCCTTAGCCTGGGGCTGGTGTTTATCTGTTTAAAATTTCCTTTCCTCATGGCGGGGTGGGTGGACAGGATTTCCCTTCCCATGGATGATGAAGACGGGTAGCCCTTTCAGGGGTTTCCTGCGTAACCTCAATCCTGCATCAAAAAAGTTAACCATTTCCCTCACTCATGGCATAATGCCTATGTGAGGGCCTGATGAATCATCCCCTGGAAACCTACCTCAAGGAACTTTCCGAGATCCGTGCTTCCGGCGCGGGTGTCAAGGAGACCTCCTACTATGGCCCCTTGGACAACCTGCTGAACGAGATCGGCAAGACCCTCAAGCCAAAGGTCAAGTGCATCATCAACTTGTAGGATGTGGGGGCTGGCCTGCCTGATGGCGGGTTTTTCGCCCAGGAGCTGTTCCAGAAGTTTGCCGATGCTGCTCTTCTCCCTGGCCAGATGCCGGCCCGGGGGGTGATGGAAGTCAAGTCCGCCAAAGACGACGCTTGGGTCACTGCGGCCGGGGAGCAGGTTACCCGGTATTGGGGCTACTACCGTCAAGTGCTGGTAACCAATTACCGGGATTTCGTTTTGGTGGGAGAGGACCCTTCCAGCCAGGTCGCTAAGCTGGAAACCTACCGTCTGGCCGACGGTGAAGCCGCGTTCTGGGAAGCGGCCCGGCACCCCCGGCGCACGGCCCAGGAGCACGGCGAACGCTTGATTGAATACCTCAAGCGGGTGATGCTCCACGCCGCGCCCCTGACCCGGTCTGAAGATGTGGCTTGGTTTCTGGCCTCTTACGCCCGGGACGCTAAGGCCCGCATTGAAGGCAAGGACCTCCCGGCCTTATCCGGACTGCGCTCGGCCCTGGAAGAAGCCCTGGGCTTGAGATTTGAGGGAACCAGACAGGACCCGGAAAAAGGGGAACACTTCTTCCGCTCCACCCTGATCCAGACCCTCTTTTACGGGGTATTTGCTGCCTGGGTTTTATGGCATAAGAAAAACCCCATCCCGGACCCCAAAAAGCTTTTTGACTGGCGCCTGACTCCCTGGTTCCTCCATGTCCCTATGATCCGTGTGCTCTATGAACAGGTGGCTACGCCCACTAAGCTGGGGCCTCTGGGCCTGTCCTGCTGGCCCTGGCCCTTGCTCACGTGCCCCGGGGCAGTGAGGGGCAAATTTCCAACCTGGAGCAGCGGGCCTCGTGGAGAACATGAGGGCCTCTTATTCCCCACCTTATTCCCCACCTTATTCCCCACAGCGATGATCATCAGGCTCCCGGCCGGGCAAGAAAAAGGCCTGTTATTCCATCTGCCACGGGGCAGACGCAAGGCCACACCTTGGCCCCTGTGACCCCATTTCCTTCTGGGCTGTGGGGAATAGTGTGGGGAAAGAAATCGAGTAGGAGGGGGCCTTGCGGCCCCCGTCCTCTCACACCACCGTGCGTACGGTTCCGTACACGGCGGTTCCTGAAGCACCTTGAGCCAGGCGCAGATAATCAAGCAGCGACACGAGTCCCAGT
>Ga0233425_10001286_pt1 | contig 57729 bp, 49 predicted proteins | sample Watercolumn_Towu_2_FD_181712 | JGI IMG/M metagenome (GOLD analysis project Ga0233425, IMG submission 181712) | Freshwater microbial communities from Lake Towuti, South Sulawesi, Indonesia - Watercolumn_Towuti2014_140_MG | ecosystem: Environmental > Aquatic > Freshwater > Lake | place...
CCTCGAAGATCTGGCGCGCGATGGGTGCCGCGATGTCACCGCCGAATCCGCCTTCTTCGACCATGACAACGACCGCGTACTTCGGCGTGCCGCCGACCGACGACACGCCGACGAACCAACTCGTGTCGCCGAGACAGCCGGTGATGTCCTCGGGCCCGTTCGGCGCCGATCCTTGCGGTTCGGGTCGCGCACAGCCGGGGTACTTGCTGCGCTGCGCGGTCCCGGTCTTGCCCATCACCGGCACGGCCTCGAGGTCGAAGCCGGAGAAGGCACGCCGCGCGGTCCCGTCGGTGACCGCGCCGTAGAGACCCTGCTCGAGCGCGATGCGGGCAGTCGCGGGGATCAGGATCTGGCGGCGCGCGACCGCCTCGACTCCGCTCGCGCGCTCGCCGTCGGCCGATCGCACCTCGGCCACGAGATGCGGCACCCAGAGCGTCCCGCCGTTCGCGAACGCCGCGTACGCGCCGACGAGTTGAAGCGGCGACACGATGAGATCGCCCTGGCCCACAGCGAGGTTGATGTTGTCGGCGGGGTTCCAGTCGTCCCAGTCGTTGACGTTCGAGGCGTACGGCTCGACGCCCTTGTCGGCCTGCTGGTGGGTATAGGCGCGCCGCCACTCGGCGTCGGGGACGCGGTTCTCGGATTCACCGATTTCGATCCCGGTGTCATCGCCGAATCCGAACTGGCGGGCGGTGTTCTGGATCGCATCGCCCGTGCGGGGGTCGCCTGTGTCCCAGATGTCCCAGAGCAGATCGCCGATCTCGTAGTAGTAGGTGTCCGACGACACGGCCATCGCCCGCGCCATGTCCATCATGTCGCCACCGTTGGCAAGCTCGCGACCGGCGTTGCAGAATTCCTGTGAGCGTTCTCCGGCCTGGTTGCGGTAGCAGTTCTGGTCGGCGACGAGTTCGCCGGGGCTCCGCACTCCGGCGGTCGTCCCCGCGATCGCCGTGATGAGCTTGAACGTCGAACCCGGCGGCACGCCGGCCTTGGTCGCGCGATTGAACAGCGGGTCCCCCTCTTGCTGCTGGAGTTCGAGCCAGCGCGACTCGCTCACCCCGCCCGCCAGTTCGCTCGGGTCGAAACTCGGCAGTGACGCCATCGACAGGATCTCGCCGTTGGTCACGTCCATCACGATCGCGGCACCCGCGGTCGCCCGGAACATCGGCTGGTACCCCTCGATCTCGATATCCGTGTTCGGAGTTTGTCGTGCGACCAGAATGCCTTCGGCGAGCGATCGTTCGACGCTCCGCTGGAGCGGGAGGTCGATCGTGAGGTACACGTCGTTGCCCTTGACGCCGGGACGCGACGCGATCGGATCGCCGATCACCTGTCCTGCAGGGTTGACGGACAGCTTCTCGTACGCCCGCTGCCCGCGGAGTTCGGCTTCCATGGCTGCCTCGATGCCGCCTCGCCCGATCGTGTCAAGGCGGCCGTACCCGGTCGGATGTCGTTCGAGGTCCTCTTTGCTCACCGAGCCGACGTAACCGAGCACCGCCGCGAGCACCTTCTCGTCGCCAAGCGGGTACTCGCGTACGGCCTGCTGTTCGACCTGAATGTACGGGTAATGCTCGCGGTGCTCGGCGATCTCGGTGCGGATCGAGTCGGGAATGTCGATCGCGACGACCGCGTCCTCCTGCGGCGAGACCCGCACGTCCTCGAGGCGGGCGTCGATCTGCTCGGGTGTGAGACCGAGTAGTTCGGAGAGGTGAGCGATCGCCTGGTCCTTCTGGTCGCCGGTGAGGCGCCGGTCGATGCGAATCACCCACGTGACCCGGTTCTGGACGATGACGCGCCCGTCGCGGTCGTAGATCCAGCCCCGGGGTGCCTCGTAGTACACCTCGCGCTCGGACCGGCGGTCGATCGAACTCGTCACCCGTTGCGCCGCGTCGGGATCGCTGACCTGCAAGAACCACAGCCGCGTGAGGAGTGCAGAGAACAAGGCGACGACGATGACGCCGACGATGCTGACGCGGACGCGGCTGTGTTCGGTCATGAGGGACGACGTCGGAGGACTCCGGTGCCCCGCAGGGATCGGCCCAGCCCGGACTCACGACGACCGTTCAGTCTGCCCCACGCACGCCCACCCGACCCCGTCACCTTCCAATATTTCCCACCCTCCGCGGCTTCGCGGTCAATCGCGGAGGGTCCAGGCGGGGCGGTCGTCCCGCAGCACGAGGTTCACGACGGCGAAGGCGAATGGTGCGACCACCGCGCCGTAGAGCGCGACCTTGGCCTGGATCGCGATCGCCTCGGTGGTGGCGAGCTCCTCGGCGCCGGCCAGCGCGCCGACGAGCAGGAAACAACCGCCACCAACGATCCCGGCAAGCAACCCGAGAAACGAAGGCAGCCAGCGCCCGCGGCGCAGCAAGCCCCGCTCGATCGAACCGACGAGGTACGCGCACAGCGCGTAGGCGAGTGCGGAGAGCCCCATCGGGGTGTTCAAGAACACGTCGTAGCCGAACCCGACGGCGAACCCGAACCAGGCCCCGACCTCGGGGCCGTGGCGGTAGGCGACCGCGACGGCCGCGACGAGCCCCACATCGGGCACGACGCCGAACAGGCGCAGTTGCGGGAACAGCGCGACCTGCACGATCACGAGGGTCACACCGAGTGGGATCAGGCGTGGGGCGAGGAACCTCATGCTTCCCCACTTCCGACGCCCCCACCTTGTGGCACTGTCGCGGTCGGCTCGCCTCGCGCGGTCGTCGCAGTCGATGCGGTCGACGGAATCGACGGGAGCGTCGTCGAGGGCGGCGGCGGCACCGGATCGCCCGGCTCCCACAGCAACACGACGACATGTTCGAGGCTCGCCACGTCGAGATACGGGCGGACACGCACGATGAGCGCGATGCCGGAGGTCTGCTGTTCCTTGCGGACCACCGACCCGACCGGCACGCCGGGCGGGTACTCGCTGTCGTCACAGCCACACGTGTCGACGGGGTCACCGACGACGATCGACTCCTGCTGTTCGCGACTGAGGTCGGCCGAACTCAGGTTCAGCTTCAGCGTCGATGATCCCGGCTGACCCTCGGCCGGTCCGCGGATGCGCTGGTCTTGGAGTCGCACCGACACGCCGAACGTTGGGTCGGTGATGAGCAGCACCTTGCTGCCCCCCTGCCAGGCCTCGACGACGCGGCCAGCGAGACCATTCGGGACGATGACCGCATAGCCGACCTTGATCCCCGCCTCGCTGCCGCGATTGAGTTCGACGGTCTTCTCGAAGTTGCCCGGTGGCGCGTCAGCAACGACCGTCGCGCCGACGGTCGGGATGTCGCCTAGCCACACGAGCCCGAAGAACTTGCGGAACTCCTCGTTCTCGGCGAGCGCCCGGTCCGACTCGCGGATCTGGCCCTGGAGCTCGGCAACCTCGGCCCGCAACGCCTCGTTCTGGCGCCGAAGCTCGCCGCCGTCGAAGACCCCGGCGAGCCACTCGCCGACCGGGTCGAAGACCGAATCGACGGCGGCGCTGATCGGGCTCACGATTCGGTGCGCGACCCGTCCGACCACACCGAGCGGCCCTCGATCGTCGGCGCGACGGTCGAGGGTGATCAGGGTGATGCACGTCAGCACGATCAGGGCGAGCGAGTAACGGCGGCGACGGTCGCGGCCCGACACGGACATCAGGCGGTCCCGCTTCAGCTCGACTGCGACGCCGTGATGATGTTCTTGAAGACGTCGAAGTGTTCGAGGCAGAGCCCCGAACCGATCGCCACGGAATACAGCGGGTCGTCGGCCTCGAGAATCGGCATGCCCGTCTCGGCCTGGAGTCGCTCCTTCAGCCCGTGCAGCATCGCACCGCCACCTGTGACCACGATTCCCTTGCCCATGATGTCGGCCGCGAGCTCGGGCGGCGTCTTGTCGAGCGTGACCTTCACCGCGTCGACGATCGCGCTCACCGGTTCTTCGACGGCGTCACGGATCTCCTCGGTCGACACCGTCACCGTCTTCGGCAGGCCGCTCACGAGATCACGGCCGCGGATCTCGGCGTAGAGCTCCTCTACCAAGGGGTAGGCGCTGGCGAGCGCGATCTTCACCTCTTCGGCCGTCCGCTCGCCGAGCGCGAGCGAATATTCCTTCTTCACGTAGTTGATGATCGCCTCGTCGAGTTCGTCGCCGGCGATGCGGATGCTCTCGCTGGCGACGATGCCGCCGAGTGAGATGACTGCGACCTCGGTCGTCCCCCCGCCGATGTCGACGATCATGTTGCCGGCCGGCTCGTGCACCGGCAGGCCCGCGCCGATCGCCGCTGCCATCGGCTCCTCGATGATGTAGACGGGCTTGCGCGCGCCCGCGTTCTCGGCGGCGTCCTGGACCGCTCGCTGCTCGACACCCGTGATCCCCGATGGGACGCAGATCACCATGCGCGGCTTCGCGAAGCGACGCTGATGCACCTTCTGGATGAGATAGCGCAGCATCCGTTCGCAGATGTCAAAGTTGTTGATCACGCCGTCCTTGAGCGGGCGGATCGCGGTGATGTGCCCGGGGGTACGCCCGATCATGCGCTTCGCCTCGGAGCCGACGGCGAGCGGACGCCCGTCACGGGCGTTGACCGCGACGACCGACGGTTCGTTGAGCACGACGCCGCGCCCGCGCACGTAGATGAGGGTGTTGGCGGTACCGAGGTCGATCGCCATGTCGCGGCCGATGACCGAGGCGAAGAGGGAATCCGACAAACCGAAGCTCCGGTCGTGCGAAGAGTCAGGACGCGCGGGACGTCGCGAACGAGGGTCGACCGCAAAGGCTAGGGAGCAGCCCGCCCCCACGCCAGGTCAGGCCCGAAACCGCCCCGCTCGCTCGGCGCGCTTGCTACCGACCTGGGAAGAAGATGGCGATCTCGCGCTCGGCCGATTCGGGGCCGTCGCTGCCGTGCACGAGGTTCTCGCCGGTCTCGATGGCGAGGTCGCCCCTGATCGTGCCGGGGGCCGCCTCACGTGGGTTGGTGGCCCCGATCAAGGTGCGCATCGTCTTCCATGCCTCGGGTCCTTCGACGATCATGGCGACGAGCGGGCCGCGGGTAATGAAGTCGACCAACTCACCGAAGAACGGCTTGCCCTCGTGCTCGGCGTAGTGGGCCCGGGCGGTCGCGGTGTCGAGCCTGCGCAACTCCATCGCGCTGATCGTGAGTTGCTTGGCCTCGATCCGGCCGACGATCTCACCGATGAGGCGCCGCTCGACCGCGTCGGGCTTGCACAGGATCAACGTTCGGGTGTCGCTCATGGGGCGGGGACGCTACCGGACCGGCGCTGGGCCACCCGTCTCGATGGTCGGCTCTCGATGCCCCTGCCTCAACGGTTCGCACGCCGCATGCGTGCGCGGGCGGCACCGACGACGTAGAGCGAGCCGCAGACGACGATCTGGCCATCGTCGGGCGTGTCGAGTAAGGCGGCCGCAAGGGCAGCGCCGACATCGTCGGCGAGTTCGACACGGTCATCGGCGAACCCGAGTTCGCGAGCGGCTTGCGCGACCACGTCGGGCGCGAGCGCACGCGGCGACGGCGGCGGGCAGACGACGAGGAGTTGGGCGTCGTCGAGCCCCAGCGCGGCGAGCATCGCGCGCGGATCCTTTTCTCGCAGGAGTCCGACGACGAGCGTGCGCGGCCCTGACGTCGAGAACTCTTCGGTGAGGGCGCGGCGCATCGCCTCGGCGCCGGCGATGTTGTGGGCGCCGTCGAGCACGATCAGCGGAGCCCGGCCCACGATCTCGAGCCGGCCCGGTGAGGTCACCGCGGCGAATCCCTGCGCGATGGTGTGCGAGTCGAGCGGATCGCCGAGGAACGCCTCGGTGGCCGCGAGCGCGATCGCGGCGTTGTCGGCCTGGTGCGCGCCGTGCAGGGGGAGGTACACCTCGTGGCTGCCGTGCGGCGTGTACAACTCCGTCGCCCGTCCGCCGATCGCGACGCGGTTGGCACGCACGCCGAAGTCACGGTCGCGCAGCCACAACGCGCGCGAGGCACGTTCCGTGAAGATCGGGACGAGGTCCGCGTCGGTCTCGCCCAGGACGAGGTGGCTGTGCGGCTTGATGATGCCGGCCTTGTCCTGAGCGATTGCTTCGCGGCTGTCACCGAGGAAGTTCTGGTGATCGAGGGCGATGTTCGTGACAACGGCGACCCGTCCGTCGACCGAATTGGTGGCATCCCACGTGCCCCCGAGCCCGACCTCGACAACGGCGGCGTCGACCGCGACGTCGCAAAAGCCGCGGAACGCCGCGGCTGTGAGGATCTCGAAGTAGGTCGGCGGCTCACGCATCGACGGTTCACAGAGCGCGACGAGCTGCAGCAACTCGTCGAGGTCGGGATCGGCGACGGGCTCGAGATCGATCGCGATGCGCTCGTTCACCCGCTCGAGGTGCGGGCTCGAGTAGCCGCCGACGCGCATCCCGGCCGTGACGAGCAGCGAGGCGATCATCCGACCGGTCGAGGTCTTGCCGTTCGTGCCGGTGATGTGGATCGCCGAGAACTCGAGCTCGGGCCGGCCGAGCAGGCTCAGCAGCGCCTCGATCCGGTCGCGGGTCGGTGCCGTGGCGCGCGCGACGCCCGCGGGGATCCCGACACCGCGTTCGAGGTTGATGTGATCGTCGAGCCAGACGCGAGGCTGCGCGACGGCGTGGGTTCCCATGGTGCCGTGCTCACCCCGAGCCCGGGTCGGCGAGGCGCACCGTCACGGCCAGCGCTTCGGCAGGTCCGGTGACGAGGCGCTCGATCCGTCCCGCGTCGCACACATCGTCGGTTGCGGCGGCGAGAGCGGCAAGGCGAGGCTGCGAGTCGCTCACGATGACTTCGATCACGGGCGTGGCAAGCGAACGCTTCTGCTCGCTCTTGGCCTTGCGCACCTCGCCGAGCACATCGGCGGCAGTCTCGTAGATCGTCGGGTCGGCGCCGTCGGCCGCCGCGTGCAGTTCCTCGCTCGTCGGCCACGGCGCGCGATGCACCGACCCCGATTGCCACCACGACCACACCTCTTCGGTGGCGAACGCGAGGAACGGTGCAAACAGCCGCAACAACGTCGACAACGCGCACTGCAAGGTCGCGATGGCCGAATCGCGGCCGTCTGAGTCACGGTTGCCATAGGCGCGGCCCTTTACCAACTCGACGTAGTCGTCGCAGAAAGACCAGAAGAAGCGTTCGATGCGTTCGAGCGCGCGGGCGTAGTCGAACGCGTCGAAGGCGCGTGTGCACTCGTCGACGAGCGCGGCGAGTTCGCCGAGCAACGCCCGGTCGAGCGGAACGGACACTGCGTCGAGTCCCGGGCGGCGACCCTCGGCGATCCCGAGCGCGAATTTGGCGACGTTGAGCACTTTGGTCGCGAGCTTGCGACCGATCTTGATCTGGCCCTCGTCGAACGCGGTGTCCGTGCCGGGTCGACCGCTCGCCGCCCAATAGCGCACCGCGTCGGCGCCGTACTTGTCGATCCACTCCATCGGCACCACGACGTTGCCCTTGGACTTCGACATCTTCTTGCGATCGGGGTCGAGCACCCAGCCCGAGAGCGCCGCGTGTTTCCACGGGATCACGCCGTGTTCGTGGTGCGAGCGAACCATCGTCGCAAAGAGCCAGGTGCGGATGATGTCGTGCGCCTGCGGCCGCAGGTCGAGCGGGAATGTGCGCTCGAACCGTTCGGGGTCTTCCTCCCAGCCGCACACGATCTGCGGTGTGAGTGAGGACGTCGCCCAAGTGTCCATCACGTCGGGATCACCCACGAAGCCGCCGGGCGTGCCTCGCTGGTCGGCGCGGTATCCGGGCGCGACGTCAGCCGATGGGTCGACCGGCAGCGCCGACTCGTCCGGAACGATCGGATGGTCGTAATCGGGTTCGCCGTCGGCAGCGACGGGGTACCAGACCGGGATCGGCACCCCGAAGAAGCGCTGCCGGCTGATGAGCCAATCGCCGTTCAGGCCCTCGACCCAGCTCTCGTACCGCTGGCGCATGTAGTCGGGCACGAAGTCGAGTTCCTTGCCGCGGCGCACGAGCGCGTCGCGCAGGTCGGCGTCGCGGCCGCCGTTGCGGATGTACCACTGGCGCGACGTGACGATCTCGAGCGGGCGGCTCCCGCGCTCGTAGAACTTCACCGCGTGGGTGATCGGTTTGGGGTCACCGCAGAGCTCCCTGGACTCGGTGAGCATCTGCACGACGAGCGCCTGCGCCTGCTTCACGGTCTTGCCCGCGATTTCGGCGTAGTGCGCGCGCCCACGTTCGGTCGTGATCGCGTCGGGGACGTCGGATCGGATGCGGCCGTCGCGGGCCACAATGGCGCGAGTCGGGAGTTGCAGCTCGCGCCACCAGGTGACGTCGGTGAGGTCGCCGAAGGTGCAGATCATCGCGATGCCGGTGCCCTTGTCGGGGTCGGCGAGGCCGTGCGCGAGGACGGGCACCTCGACGTCGAACAGCGGCGTGGTGACCGTCGTTCCGAACCGGGCCCGGAAGCGCTCGTCGTCGGGATGCGCGACGAGCGCCACGCACGCCGCGAGCAACTCGGGGCGCGTCGTCTCGATGAAGACGTCGCCGGCACCGCCCGCGCCGTCGGTGCGGGCGTCGTGGAATGCGATGCGGTGGAACGCACCCGCTAGCTCACGGTCCTCCATCTCGGCCTGCGCGATCGCGGTGCGGTCGTCGATGTCCCACAGTGTCGGCGCGTCGGCCTGGTACGCCTCAGCGCGCGCGAGGTTGCGCAGGAACGCTCGCTGGCTGGCGCGCCGGGCCTGCTCACCGATCGTCGTGTAGGTCATCGACCAGTCGACCGAGAGCCCGAGTCGGCGCCAGAGCTCCTCGAACTTCTCTTCGTCGGCCGCGACGAGCGTTTCGCACAGTTCGAGGAAATTCGACCGGCCGATCGGGATGGCGCGGTGGTCCTTCGGGAGCTCTCCGGCGCGGGCCGGCGGCGCGAAGTCGTCGTCGTGGGGCAGGGTCGGATCGCACCGGACGCCGTAGAAGTTCTGGACCCGCCGCTCGGTGGGCAGGCCGTTGTCGTCCCAGCCCATCGGATAGAAGACCTCGAGCCCGCGCATGCGCTGGTAACGGGCGACGCAGTCGGTGTGGGTGTAGCTGAACACGTGACCGACGTGCAGCGAACCGCTCACGGTCGGCGGCGGCGTGTCGATGGAGAACGTGACCTCGCGGGGGCGGGTCCGGTCGTAGCGATAGGTGCCATCGGCTTCCCAGCGCTCTGACCAGCGGCTTTCCAGTCCTTCGAGGCCAGGTTTGTCCGGAATATTCGTTTCTGGGCGGGCCGGCATGACCGAAGTCTAGGGGGCACGCGAAGGTGCCCCTGGGGGGGATTGGCACCGTGAATACGACGACGCACTCGGCTGCTCTGCGGCACTCTGACGATCTCGCGCCGGGGACCTCGACCCCACGCCCGACCCTGACGAAACGACGGGTCCGTTCGTCGCTCGCGCGCCGACGGGCAATACTGGGGGTACCTCCGGGCGGTTCTGGGGCCAGCGACTCGATGCGATCGATCCTTTCTTCTGCGCGTCGGCGACCGATGCGGTCGACCGGTTCACGGCTCAGCCTGATTCTTCTTCTCCTCTTCGGGATGGTCGCGATCTCCGCGAGCGAGGCCGAGGCGCGAGGAGCGCAGTTCTACGGTTCGCTCGCCGGAACCTCGACGCGCTCCCCGAACGTCGCCATGGCGGCGAAGCCGAGCGGCGACGGCTACTGGCTGGTCTCTTCGACGGGCGCCGTGCATGCCTACGGCGCCGCACGTCTGCACGGCTCGATGGCTGCCAACCACGTGAGCGGCCGCATCGTCGACATGGCATCCACCTCGACCGGCGCCGGGTACTGGCTCTTCGGCTCGGACGGCGCCGTCTACAACTTCGGCGACGCCGAGTGGCAGGGCGCGATGCGCGACACGGGTGTCAGTTCGCCCATCGTGGCGGGCGTGCCGACGCCGACCAACAACGGCTACTGGCTGTTCGGCTCGGATGGCGCCGTCTACGCGCTCGGCGACGCCCGCTGGCACGGTTCGATGCGTCGGCGCGGCCTCACCGCGGCGGTCGTCGGCGCGGTCGCCTCCGCGAGCGGTGACGGCTACCTGATCGCCGGACGCGATGGCGCGGTGTACCGGTTCGGTGACGCCCGCTGGTACGGGTCGATGAAGGGACGTGCGACCAACGGTCGGATCGTCGACATCGCCCGCACTCCGAGCGGCTACGGCTACTGGCTCGTGTCCGAACGCGGCAGCATCTACCACTTCGGCAGCGCCGAGTTCCGCGGATCGATGGGGCGCAAGCTCATGCTCTCGCCGGTCGTCAGCCTGGTCGCGGCGCGCGGCGGCGGCTACTGGTTCACCTCCCGCGACGGCGCGGTCTACTCCGCGAGCGCCGAAGGCAAGTTCGTGGCCGACCCCAACTCGATGGCCACCCGTCTCGAGAAGATGGCGGCCGAGATGTACTTCCGCATCAACACCGAGCGAGCCGCGCGCGGCCTGCGTTTGCTCCAGTGGGACACGCGCCTCGTGCGGTACGCGTCGCAGTGGGCGACGTGGATGGGGACGACCGGCGACTTCAGCCACTCCGACCTGGGTGCGCTGTTCGACAGCTCCGAATACGCGACGCGCTACCGGTCGCTGCGGGAAAATATCTACAACGGCACCGGCGACTGGCGGACGTCGGGCGCGGCGCACCTGTCGCTCATGAACTCCGACCCGCACCGCAAGACGATCCTGATGCCGGAGTTGACCTCGGTCGGCATCGGCGTCGCCTGCCTGGACGGCCACCTCTGGGTCGCACAGGAGTTTGGCGTGTGGATCGATCAGCCCGCGCCGCAGCCTCGCTCCACCCCGCCGCGCGACCCGATCGCCGCGGGCGACATGAACGGGCTGAGCTGCTGAGCGATCCTGCAGCAACGCCCGGACCAGATCGCACCTCCGCGCCACTCGAGCCGGAACTGGCGCTCGGCCCTGTACTCGCGCTCGACGGCGTCGGGCTCACGATCGAGCGCACCTCGATCCTGCACGGGATCGACTGGCGCGTCGGCCCGGGTGAGCGGTGGGTCGTCGTCGGCCCCAACGGTGCAGGCAAGACCTCGCTGCTGCGTGTCGCCGCGCTCCACCTGCACCCGTCGCGCGGTCGGGTCCGCTGCCTCGGCGAAGAACTCGGGCGCTGCGACCTGAGGGCGTTGCGCGCCCGGACCGCGTTCTCGTCACCGGCGATGACCGCACGACTCGAACCGACGATGAACGCGCTCGAGGTAGTGATGACGGCGAAGTACGGAGCGCTGGCGCCATGGTGGCACCGCTACGACGACACCGACCGCGCCCGCGCGACCGAGTTGCTCGAACGGTTCGACGTGGCGCGCTTCGCTCTCCGGACGCTCGACACGCTCTCGGCGGGTGAGCGCCAGAAGGTGCTGCTCGCGCGCACGCTCATGCGTGACCCCGAGATCGTGCATCTCGACGAACCGACGAGCGGGCTCGACATTGGCGCCCGAGAACGGGTGCTCGCCGATCTGGAGGTGTGGGCACACGACCCGAGCGCACCGGTGACGATCATCGTGACCCATCACCTCGAAGAGATCCCCGCAGGGGCGACGCACGCGCTCGTGGTGTGTGACGGCGGCATCCTCGCCCAAGGTCCGGTCGCCGCGACGCTCACGAGCGAGACGCTGAGCGCCGCGTATGAACTCCCACTCGAAGTCGAGCACCACGACGGCCGTTTCCAGGTGCGGCGACAAGTCCTCGGAGAGACGACCGGTCGACGCGCGTGGTTCTAGGCGGAGCGGCGGTCCTCGGCCTCGGTGATGAGGGTTGGCGGGACGGTGCGCAGCACGGTCTCCTTGTCGACCACGCAACGAACGACGTCGGGCCGGCTCGGCAGGTCGTACATGACCTCGAGCAGCACCTCTTCGAGGATTGCCCGCAATCCGCGAGCGCCTGTGCCGCGATCGAGCGCCTGCCGGGCGATGAGTTCGAGGGCGTCGTCGGTGAAGACCAACTCGACGTCGTCGAACTGGAAGAACTTCTGGTACTGGCGCACGAGCGCGTTCTTGGGCTCGGTGAGGATGCGCATGAGCGCGGCGTGGTCGAGGTTGTGAACCGCGCCGATGACGGGCAAGCGGCCGATGAACTCGGGGATGAGCCCGAACTTCAACAGGTCCTCGGGCATGACGTTGGCGAGCAACTCACCGAGGTCCTTTTCGCTGGCGCGTCGCACGTCGGCGCTGAAACCGATGCCGCGGTTGCCGGATCGAGCTTCCACGATCTTGTCCATCCCGGCGAAGGCGCCGCCGCAGATGAACAAGATGTTCGTGGTGTCGATCTGGATGAACTCCTGGTGCGGGTGCTTGCGCCCACCCTGGGGCGGAACCGACGCGGTCGTGCCCTCGAGGATCTTGAGCAACGCTTGCTGCACGCCCTCGCCCGACACGTCGCGCGTGATCGAGGGGTTCTCGGCCTTGCGGGCGATCTTGTCGATCTCGTCGATGTAGATGATGCCGGTCTCGGCCTTCTTGACGTCGTAGTCGGCCGCCTGGATGAGCTTGAGGAGGATGTTCTCGACGTCCTCTCCCACGTAGCCGGCCTCGGTGAGCGCGGTCGCGTCGGCGATCGCGAACGGCACCTTGAGCAACTTCGCCATCGTCTGCGCGAGCATCGTCTTGCCGCACCCGGTCGGGCCGATGAGCAAGATGTTGCTCTTCTGCAACTCGACGTCGGGGTCGCCGTAGGCGCCGGCCTGGACGCGCTTGTAGTGGTTGTAGACCGCGACCGACAGGATCTTCTTGGCCTGCTCCTGCCCGATGATGTAGTCGTTCAGGTAGTCGTAGATCTCGCGCGGCTTCGGCAGGTCGTCGAAGCGGACCTCGGTCGTCTGGGAGAGTTCCTCTTCGATGATCTCGTTGCACAGGTCGATGCACTCGTCGCAGATGTAGACGCCGGGCCCGGCGATGAGCTTCTTGACCTGCTTCTGGCTCTTGCCGCAGAAGGAACACTTGAGCAGGTCCCCTCCGTCACCGAACTTCGCCACCGAGATCCCCCGTCCTCACACACGAGAGCGCAAGCGTAGGCCCCGCGGCCGCGCCGCCCTGCTCTTTGTCGTGGATTCGCATCGCCGTGCCGGTCGTTCGTGGCCGATGGCTCAGCTGGTGCCCTCGGCAGTGGGGACGGCGGCGAGTTCGCGGCTGGAGATCACCTCGTCGACGATCCCGTAGTCCTTGGCCTCTTGGCCACTCATGATGAAGTCGCGGTCGGTGTCTGAGGTGATGCGCTCGAGCGGCTGGCCCGTGTGGTAGGCGAGCATCTCGTCGAGCAGCTCGCGCATGCGCACGATCTCCTTGGCCTGGATGGCGATGTCGACCGACTGACCCGATGCGCCACCGTGCGGCTGGTGGATGAGCACGCGGCTGTGCGGAAGGGTGAAGCGCTTCCCGGGCTCGCCGGCGGCGAGGAGGACGGCAGCCGCCGACGCCGCCTGACCGACGCAGATGGTCTGGACGTCGGCCTTGATGAACTGCATCGTGTCGTAGATCGCGAACAAGCCGATGATGTCGCCGCCCGGCGAGTTGATGTACATCATGATGTCCTTGTCGGGATCTTCGGACTCCAGGTGCAGGAGTTGGGCCACGACGAGGTTGGCGATCTGGTCGTTGATAGGCGTGCCGAGCAGGATGATGCGGTCTTTGAGCAAGCGGCTGAAGATGTCGTAAGTGCGCTCACCGCGGTTGGTCTGTTCGGTCACGTACGGGACATAGAGCTGCGGGGGCATCGCCGCGGCCCGGGCGGCGCCAAGGTGGGCGGCGGCGAGTTCGTTGGTCGACATCGTCACTCCTGTTCGGCCTCGGAGGGGGCCGCGGGCACCGTAGCGGCCGCGGCTGGTTCGGGAATGGTCAGATCGACTGCGTCCCCGTTCTCATCGACCACCTGCGCGTGGTCCACCAGGAACTGGAGTGCCTTGGCTCGCGCGATGTCGTCGCGCAGCCCGGCGAGCAGGCCGCGGCGCTCGAGGTTGCGGCGTGCCTTGTCGGGCTTTTGTCCGGCTTCCTGGGCGAGGCGCGCGACTTCTTGGTCGAGTTCTTCGTCGCTGGCGCTGATCTGTTCCTGCGCGACGACGGCGCGCAACGCCAGGTCGGCAAGCACCGCGCCGCGAGCGCCTTCGCGCAACTGGTCGAGGAACGCCTGCGGCTCGGTTCCTGTCATTGCGAGGTACTGCTCGATGGCGATGCCCTGGTGACTCAGCCGGTGTTGCAGGTCCTGGAGTCGACGCTGGGTCTCTTGGTCGACGAGTGTGCCGGGGGGCGGGATCGGCACGAGATCCGCGGCCGCGTGCACGACCTTGTCACGCACGGCCATCTGACCCTGGAACCGTCGCATCAGATCGAGCCGTTGGGCGACGTCGGCGCGGAGTTCGGCGACGGTGTCGAACTCGGAGTTCTCGGCGGCCCACTCGTCGGACAAGTCGGGGAGCAGCTGCTCCTGCGCTCCCTTGACGAGGACGCGGAACTGGACGGCCATTCCGGCGCGATCGCCGAAGCGCTCGGGCAGCTGCGCGCTGAACTCGAGGATGTCGCCGGGCTTGGTAGCGCGCAGTTGGTCGTCGAGTTCGGCGACCACGGTGCCCGAGCCGATCTGGTAGAGGAACTCCTTGGCGACGAGACCGTCGACCTCCTCGAGCTCGCCGTCATCGCCGACGGCCGAGCCGGTGATGTCGATCGTCGCGTAGTCGCCCTCGGCGAGCGGTCGCGACGAGTCGGCAAGCTCGGCCGAGCGTTGCCGCACGGCGTCGATCTGGCGGTCGATCGCGCTGTCGTCGATCGGCTCGAACGGCACCTCGACGCGCAGCGCGTCGTAGCCCAACAGCGTCACGGCCGGGCGCACTTCGACCACCGCGGTGAATTCGACGTCGCCGTCGTCTTCGCCCGCGGTGATCTCGATCTCGGGGAAACCGATGACGTCAACGTCGTTGTCGATCACGGCTTGCGCGTAGAACTCGGGCAGCCCGTCCTTGAATGCCTGCTGGCGTGCGATCTCGGTCCCGAGGCGTGCTTCGAGGAGCTTGCGCGGTGCCTTGCCGGGACGGAATCCGGGGAGTCGCACTTCGTGGGCGAGCTTCTTGAAGGCCGCGTCGATCGCCCGGTCGAACTCGGGCTCCGGAACGGTCACCGTGAGGCGCACCTTGCTGTCGTCGAGCGTCTCGACGGTCGTCTGCATAGGGGCGGAGAGTGTATCGGTGGGCCCTAGATTCGCTGGATGCGATCGCGGGCCGATCATCGCCGGGGCACGCGCCGGCCCGGCCCGAGCCGCTCGCTACCGAGATGGCCGCGCCCGAGATTCTCTGGCCGGAAGTGGCGCGGGCCGTGAGCGAACTCGCAGGCCGGGTCGCGATCGTCACCGGCGGCGGCCGCGGCATCGGGCGAGCCTGGGCGGAACGGTTCGCGGCGGCGGGCGCACGGGTCGTCGTCAATGATCACGGCGGCGGCACGCGCGGTGAAGCGACCGACGAACGACCCGAGGACGACGTCGTCGCGGCGATCCGTGCCACGGGAGGCGACGCGGTGGCGGTACGCGGCGATATCGCCGCGGCCGCGACGAGCGAGGCGCTCGTCGCCGCTGCACTCGACACCTGGCAACGACTCGACATCGTCGTCGCGAACGCCGGCTTCGGCCGAGCGCGAATGGCGTTCAATCTCAGCGACGATGACTGGGACGAGGTCATCGCAGTCCACCTGCGCGGCACGTTCGGTGTGGCGCGGCGCGCGCTCGCTCACTGGCGAGAGACCGCCAAGCGCGACGGCGCCGCGTACGGAAGGTTGCTCACGACCGGAACGGGACTGTTGTTGTACGGCGGCGCCGGCCAGTCGAACTACGTGGCGGCCAAGGCTGGTGTCGTCGCGTTCACCGAGGCCGTCGCAACCGAAATGTTGCCGTACGGCGACGTGACCGCGAACTGCATCATGCCGTCGGCGAACACACGCCTCGCCCGGATCGGCTGGCGCATGGCACGCAGCGCGGCCGAGCGATCCACCCACGATGTGGCGTTCGACCCGACCGATCCCGTTCATGTCGCCGAGTTCGGGACCTACCTCGCGTCACCGGCCGGCGGGTGGATCAACGGCCAGACGTTCCAGGTGCGCGGCGGCATCATCGAGCACGTCGCGACGTGGAAGATCGATCACACGATTGAGCGGTCCGACCGCCGCTGGACCGTGGCTGATCTCGGCGCCGCGATCCCGCGGATGTTCGGTGCCGGGGCCAAGGCACCGGATCGTCCACCCGACACCTGGCGCGCACCGACCTGAACCACGATCGCGCACATCACCTAGCGTGTCCCGGCCCGCACGGGGCGTTACGCGGTCCTCGCTACGAGCGGGCCAGCGACCGCACGTACTCGACGAGCGTGCGCGTCATCGCGCCGGTACAGCCCTTGGTCACGTCTCCGTCGTCCTTGCTCGAAAAGCCCGTTTCACCGATGTCGAGGTGCGCGTAGCGCGCTGTGCCGGCGAAGCGACGCAGGAACACACCGGGAGCGACGGTGCCCGCGTCGTCGGGGTCGGGAATGTTGCGCAGGTCGGCGATGGGTGACTCGAGCGCCTTGTCGAACTCGTCGGGCAGCGGCAAGCGCCAGATCACCTCACCAGCGCGTGTCGCGGCGCGCATCAGCGCGTCGGCGAGGTCGTCGTCGGTGCTCATCAGCGGTGTGAAGTGCGTGCCCAGCACGCGCCCATAGCCGGTGAGCGTGGCCACGTCGATGATCGCGTCGGGTTCGAGTTCGGCGGCCAGACACAACCCGTCGGCGAGGACGAGCCGGCCCTCGGCGTCGGTGTCGAGGATCTCGACCGTGGTGCCATTCCGGGCGACGACGATCTCGCCGGGCTTTGTCGCGTGCGCACCGGGCATGTTGTCGGTGGCCATGACGAACGCGGTGACGCGCACCGGAAGCTGAAGCAACCCGATCGCGCGCATCGCGGCAATCACGGCCGCGGCACCGCCCATGTCGCCCTTCATCTCGTACATCCACTCCGGTCGCTTCAAGGAGAGACCACCGGAGTCGAAGGTGATGCCTTTACCGACGAACACGACAAGAGTCGGCGCCTCGACGTCAGGTGGATTGTGAACGAGTCGGATCACCCGCGCCGGCTCGACCGATCCGGCGTTGACCGCGAGCAGGCAGCCGAGTCGTTCGGACGCGATCCGGTCCTCGTCCCAGACGTCCACGGCGAGCCCGTGGTCCGCCGCGACCGAGATCGCAACATCGGCCAACCGTCGTGCGGTCATGCGCGCCGGCGTCTCGTTGGCCAGGTCACGGGCGAACGCGGTCGCGCCCCCAAGCGCGACACCGACATCGATACCGCGCTCGACCGCATCGCGGTCATCGCCGACGAGGTCGACGGTGGCGAGACGGCTCGGTTTTGGTTCGGACTTGTGCGCGAGGAACTCATAGGTGCCGAGCGCGATCCCCTCGACGATGGCCCGGCTCACCTCCTCGACAGTGAGACCGGTACCCGCCTCCGCGCCAGACGCGAGGTCGGGAAGCGCGACCGCGATCCGTTCGCAGTGGCGCAGCGCGCGACCGACGGCAGCCGCGGCGCGCCGGACGCCGCGCGGATCGGGTGATTCACCGAGGCCGACCGTGACGAGGATCCGTCCGGCGGCATCGGTGGTACGCAACACGTCACCGCACCCACCCTCGAAGCCGTGACGCCTGGCGACCGGATCGTCGGCGGGCACGGGCGCGAGTCTGAAATCGGCCTGCGCGTCAGGCATCGCAACGTCGGGTTCGGCGCGCCGCTCACTCGGTGTCAGCGCGGCGAAGGTGATGGGCATCGACACGAACCTCGGGGTGGGGTGTGGGTCCTGCGTGACCAGATCGGTCGCGTTCGGGGGCGCTTGAGTCGGGCGGGCCGGATCAGGCGGTCAACGAGGCGGTCCGGAGCCCGCGGGCACGTCGAGCCGCGCGCACCGCAGCGTACGGTCGTCGCTCGTGAGACAGCGGCCGGTCTCGAGATCGAACTCCCAATGGTGGAGCGCACAACGCAACACACCCGCATCGACTTCGCCGAACTCGGCAAGGTCGGCCTGGCGGTGCGGGCAGTAGCGCTCGATACGCCAGCCGTCGCGCTCGATCCACTCGTCGGCGTCGCCACGTCGCGCCGCGTAGCAGCGCTCGACATGGTCGATGCGATCGCTCGACAACGACTTGAAGAAGGTCATGACGTATTCGTTAAACGGTCCGTCGCGGTGCGCGGTGAAGCGCGCCGACAGGAACAAGGCGTTCACCCAGTCCTCGACGTGGCGCTCGACGCAAGCCTCGAGGAGTCGCCGGTCGACGTCAACGCGATACACCGCGGGTTCGCCTTGCCACCGTCGCACTGCCCGGTCGACGAAGTCGATGGCCACGGCCTCGTCCTGGGTTCGCAGCACCACGGTGCCGCCGACGCCCGAACTCGTGATCGGTGCGCGTTCGAGCAACGGTTCGAACCAGTCACGCAGCGCGACCACGAGATCGATGCGATGGCGCGACCACGATGCACGTTCGGCGTCGAGCCACGGTCGCCACTCGTCGCGATACCGCTCGAGATAGCGGCGCTTGTCGGCGAAGGGCTCGGAGATCGCGGCGTCGTCCGGGTGGGTGATGCTGCACGCGGGACCGTCCAGTTCGATCACGCTGCCCGGTACCACGATGTGTGCCGTGGAGCGGCCGTGGTCGGCGAGTTCGCCGATGAACACGGTCTGGTCGGGGAAGATGTTCGTGTCGTCATCGTCGAGGTCGTTGAGCGCGAACAGGTCATCGTCGAGGAACGCCGGGGGCCCGGCGCACGGGAACACGTGCGGTGCGTCGACCCACTCGACGTACTGGCGGGCACGGTCCATCTGGTTGTTCCGCTTGTCGCGCGCCAACTTCGCCTTCTCATCGGGCGCGAAGTCGTAAGCGACCGGGTACCAAATGGCGCCCGAGAACTGCACGAACTGCGCGTCGAACGGCCCGAGGCCGATCAGTTCGGCGGCGCTGCCCGGCCGCGCGTCGTTCTGGTTGAGGATGCGCGTCCGGCCGTCGCCGATGGCGATCGCACTGTCGCCGAGCGGCCCGTCCGCAGGAGCGTTGAGGGCGAGGATCGAGACCTCGAGACCGTCGAGGTCGAGCCGTTGGCCGTGCGGGCAGGTCACGAAACCCTCGAAGCCGAGCTCGCGAAGCGCGTCGCGTTGGTACGGCACCGCGAAGTCGGGCAGCAGCACCGTCGCCCGGCGGTTCACATGGGCAGCGAGCCATTCGGGGTCGAAGTGGTCGCGGTGCAGGTGCGAGATGTAGAGGAAGTCGGGATCACAGAACGGCGCGACGTCGAGGTGGTCGTTGCGAGGGAACGGGAACCACGAACCGAAGTAGGCGGGTGTGAACCACGGGTCGCACAACACGCTGCCGTGCACCGTCTCGACGTACATCCCCACATGACCGAGGAACGTGATGCGCATCGCCCCGGATCGTACGAGCCGGGCGCCGGTATCCTCGGCTCCGACGGACCGGGGAGTGGCGCAGCGGTAGCGCACCAGCTTTGGGAGCTGGCGGTCGGGGGTTCAAATCCCCCCTCCCCGACTCCCCTCCGGGCTCCTCTCGCCTCCGGCGCACTGCGGCGCGGACCGTGATCCGCTCTTGACGGAATCGTGTCGAGCACGCGTATTGTCGGCGGCGCCGCACCGCATGTTCCGTTTCGCGAGCGCGTCAGCAAAGCCGGGGGTCCTGTGGCACGAAGTCGCTCGATGCCGATGCTCGTCGCGATTGTGAACGTCGCGATCATCGCCGGCGGTTGCGGCGCGGGCGATTCCGCGCCGGGCGCGAGCGACCGTGCCGATACCACCCTCACGAGTGCGACGGGCACTGGGACCGATGCGATGCACGAAAGTGCGGGCGAGATGGACCACGGCGTCGACGCCGACGCATCCGACCGCCCGTCGTTCTGCAACGCGGTGGGCAATGGCACTCCGGTGAGCGGACACGGCAACGGCAGCCACGTCAGCGAGATCTACGTCGGCAAGACCAAGGGCCCATTGAGCGACGGCGACTGCGTTGCGCTCACCTCACAACTCGACGAGTTGATCACGGCCACCGAGGATCTGTCGACGAAGGCGGATGCCGAGGCAGCGGGCTGGCATGAGCTCGCCGAATACATCAGCGGTCTCGGAACGCACCATTCGAAGTCGTTCGTGCTCCCCACCCCGGGCGCACCCGACTCCGGCCGTGCGTTCGACCCGGCCAGCCCCACGTTCCTCATCTACGGCGGCGAACAGGACGACGCGCCGCTCGTGGGTGCCGCGTTCCACTTCGTCGGCAAGGGCGATCCGCCGGAAGCGTTCGCAGGGACGAACGACTGGTGGCACGAACACAACACCACCTGCATCGGGCCGGGCGGCAAGATCCTCGCCGGCGCCGAAGAGATCCCCGACGCTGACTGCGCGGCCCTCGGTGGAGCGAACATCAAGCTCACCGGTGGACCCGGTGCGATCTTCGGCGACAACGGCAACTGGTTACTGCACGTGTGGTTGGCGCCCTATGAGTACCGGCCCGACATCTTCGCGAGCGGCCACCCCTGCCTGCTCGAGAGCGGGATCGCCCCCTTCGCCGACCCGTGCTGGGAGATCGCTCGACGCGACCCGGCGCTCGGCCCGCCCGCGGTCGACGGCGCGCACACGGGCCACGAAGACTGACCGATGCGCGTCGTGCAGCATTCGCGATCTCCGGCGCCTTGAGCTCGCGGCCGTGACCCTCGATCCGCGGTTCCGGGCGAGCGAACCGCTGGCGCGGCGCGTGGCTACGCTGAGGGCGATGGCCGATCGCACCGATCCTCGCCGCGGCCGCGACGAGCCCGACGACCCCTTCTCGCAGATCTTCGATCCCAAGTTCGTCGAATCTGCCCAGGTCCGCGAGGCCAGTGCGCGCGAACGCGCCCGGTGGGCCAAGAACACCCGCCGCAAGGTCAAGGTGTCGAAGGCGCGTCGCAACGCCGGCGCTGCGGTCGGCAGCTACGCGGGCGGTGTGCTCTTGCTCGGCGGGTTGACGCTGGCGATCTACGCGATCCGCGACTACTACAACCTCTAGCGCACCGCTCGTCCTCGGGCTGCGCGACCCTCACTCGTTGCTTCGGTCGCGGTCGATGTGACGCGGCAGCGACGCGGCCACGAGCAGGCCCACTGCCATGATCGGCACGAACACGCGGAACGTCGTCGCGAGCGCGGCCGCGTACGACTCGACTATCTGGGCCCGTATCGGCGACGCAAACGCTCGGATCGAGTCAGCATCACCCTGGAGGGCTTCGGGATCCACAGGACTCCCGCGTGCCGCGAGTTCGCCGGCGAGCCGCTGGTTCAGCACGTTGGCGGCGAACGCCACGCCGATGACCGAGCCGGTGATCCGCGCCAAGATCGTCGCTGCCGTTGCAGTGCCTCGATCGCGCTCGGGGGTGGCGCGCTGGACGACGAACAGCAAGACCTGCATCACGAACCCGATGCCGACCCCGACGAACAGTCCGCACGCAACCACCCACGCGACCGGTGTGCGCGCCGAGACGAGACCAAGCAGCGCGAACCCCGCCGCCATCGACACCATCCCCACAATCGGAAACGTGCGAACCCCGCGGCCCACGCGCTCGACCACTTGCCCCACGACAAAGGTCCCCATCGCGGTCGAGCACGCAAACGGGATCAGCAACACCCCAGAACCGAACGCGCTGTGGAGTGCGACCGACTGGAAGAAGACCGGCAGGTAGACGATCCCGCCGAAGAACCCGATCCCCGCGATGAGGTTGGCGACGACCGCCAACGTCACCTCGCGATGAACGAAGATCCGCGCCGGCAGGATCGGCTCCTCGACACGTCCTTCCCACTGAACAAAGCTCACGAGCGCCACCGACGCGGCCACGGCAAGACCGACGATCACCGGATCGCTCCACCGATAGGTCCGCCCACCCCACGAACTGACGAGCGTCACGCTCGTCGTGACGACCGCCAGCAGGGCCGCGCCGACGATGTCGAGTCGGTGCCGGATGTGCCCGTCGGAGTGAGGCACCGCGGCGAGCGCCGCGAAGCAGATCGCGCCACTCGGCAGGTTGACGAAGAACGCCCACCGCCAACTCAGTTGATCGGCGAACACGCCGCCGAGGAATGGACCGAGCACACTCGTCACCGCGAACACGAGGCCCGTGTAGCCGAGGTATCGATTCAGCCGCGGCGCGGGCACGATGTCGGCGACGATCGCCATCGTCAGACCGGTGAGGCCTCCCGCTCCGGCGCCCTGGATGATGCGGGCGATCACCAACCAGGCGAGCGTCGGGGCCGAACCGCACAGCACCGATCCGAACAAGAAGATCGCGACCGCGACGCCGAAGATGCGCCGGCGCCCGAACAGATCGCCGAGCTTGCCGTACAGCGGCATCGTCGCGATCTGCGCGAGTTGGTACGCCGTGAAGATCGACGCGAGCGAACCGATCGAGCCGAGGTCGCGTTGGATGCTGAGCCCCGCGGTCGCGACGATGGTCGCGTCGAGTCCGGCCATCGTGTTGCCGATCAGCAGTCCGGTGAAGACCAAGTTGAGGCGCCGACCCTGCAAGGCTGACATGAGCGCCGGACCCTATCGGCGGCGACCCAAAGTGAGTCGTGCCACCGCGTCGCTCCACATCGAAGGCGCGATCCGTCGGCACTCAGTACCGCTGCGCGAGTTCGGCCAGGATGTCTGTCAACGCGGCAGGGTTCGAGGCGAACGGCGAGTGATCCACATCGAGCGAGTGCGTCGCCGTGCAGCGCGATGCCATGCTTCGCTGCAGCGGAGGGACGATGGCGCGGTCCCGTTCGCAGACGACATAGGTCGAAGCTCGACTGCGCCACGCCACCGCGCGCGGCGACTGTGCCATGTTCGCGAGTGGCTGCGCACCGACGCGTTCGGTCGCCCATCGCTGGGTAGGAGGATCACACGCGTTGTAGAGCAGATCGGCCACGGCAGCGGCCGGCAAGGTCGACGTCCCGTCGTCGTGGACGGTCATGAGATCGCCGAGCCCGGGCGACACGTGCTGGATGTCGGCCGCGGCAGCCTCGTCGACGACCGCGGCCGCGAGCGACTCACGGGCATCGAGCGCGAAGGCGGTCAGGTAGACGAGGTGCTGCACCCGTTCGTGCACGCCCGCATCGGTGATGACCGCGCCGCCGTAGGAGTGGCCGACGAGGACGACAGGACCTTCGATCGAGTCGAGTTCCGCAGACACGGCATCGGCGTCGCCGTAGAGATCCGCGAAGGGCCTGCGATCGTCGCCGTGACCGGGGAGGTCGATGGCACGGTGCGGCACCCCGGCCGCGGCGAGCAGCGGCGTGACACGTTCCCAACACCACGCGCCGTGCCAAGCGCCATGCACGAGCACGACCGTGGCTGTCACCCGCTGCCCTCCTCGCTCGCCGAACCGTGCGTCGCGTCCGGGTCGCCCGCTTGAGACGCGCGACGCCGCGGACGCGGCGATGTCCAGCCGCTCACCGCACAACCCTATGAGGAACCCGATCGCGTTGCCCGTGATTCGGGTGGAGTCGCGTCAGCGTTCGTCGGCGACCGCTTCGCCGAGCGAGGTAAGGCGGTAGCCGACCTCGAGGCTCTCGGTCAGGCCCAGAGCCTTGAGCCTGCGGACGTCCTGTTTGAACTCGGCACGTGGTCGACCGACAGTTTCGGCGAGCACGGTCGACACGACGCCTGGATTCGCGCCGATGAGCGCGAGCGCGGCGCGGGTCCACGGTCCGCGCGACGATCGGCGGTCGATGGCATCGAGCTTGGCGCTCACGGCCATCATCGACTCTGCGGTCACTGCAAGCGGCGCGGCGCGGCATGCCGCATCGACGACACGGAACTCGATGCGGTAGAGCAGCGTGTCGTCCTCGATCGGCCCGGCATGTGCGGCACGAGCGCGCAGCGATTCGCGGTCCGGCGATCCGGCCCGCCGAACATCGCGTGCGTTGATCGACGAGAAGGGAACGAGGTCGATCCGCTCGACCTCGATGACCACCGCTCCGACGTTGTACCGGCCACCAACCTTTGCGTGAGGACGCTTCCACAACCGGACCGTCAGCGTGACCTCGCCGTTGGCGATTGCGTCGTGTGAGTCCTGCGTGAACTGCATCAGCGCGAGGTGGCGGTTGCGTCGCTCATGTCGGATCGACGCCGAGGTAGCCGGCGCCGTCCGGCGAGTTTCGGTGCAGCGTGAGCCAGAGTCGCAGCAGGTGCCGGCGCCGCACCGGCTCGTCGTGGTCCTCGTAGGCCGCGCGGCCGTGGAAGATGCACGCGTTCGAAAGCCATTGGATGTCACCGGGCGCGAAGTCCATGTCGAGGCGCAGTTCGTGGCAGAGCGCGTCGAGCGTGTCGAGAAACTCGACCTGCTGCTCGGTGAGCTGGGCGACCTCGGGGTGGCGTTGCGCTTGGGTGATGTAGAAGCGCAGGTAGAACGTGAACAGCCGGTCGCCGACCACGTTGCCGATGCGCGTGTCGAACCATCCCTTCTCGCCCGGCCGCTGCTGTTCGTACAGATCGAAGCTGAACGGCTCGAACAACAGCGCCGCGAGATCGGGGCGCCGTTCGCGCATCGCGTTGTAGACGGCCCACGAACTCACGATCGTCGACTCGCCCCCCGACTTCGCGGGTTGCAGGCAGAGCAACCCAACGACGTCGGATCCGTCGGTGTGGAACGGTTGCGCAGCACGGGTCTTGTAGAGCCGGACGCCCGGGTCGCCCGGGTCGGCGCCGCTGTCGCGGACGTGGCCGAGCAGGTCACCGTCGGTGTTCTGTGACACCGGGACGCCGAGGTGCAGCCCGAGCCCGAAGTACAGCAGTTCGACCTCGTTCGCTGCGAGATCGGAAACGGGAACGCCTCGCACGAGCACGAAGCCGCGCCCCTCCGCCAGTTCGTCGGACCACGCGGCGATCCGCGAGCGCGACGCGTCCGATACTGAGAAGTCAGAACGGGTCAGCGTCGCGAGCGTGTGGCCGTTCGACGCGGCCCGACGAGTGGTGCGCACGAGGTCGTCGAGCATGCCGTCGGGGAGTTGGTCCAGCCACGTCTCGGTCGCGCGCATCGCGTCGCCCGTCCACGCCTTCGGCCCCGTGAACGGTCCCGGCAACGCGCGCAGTTCAGCGGTCACCGACGGAGTCTCGCGTGCGCGGTGGCCGCAGGTCAGTCCGCGCCTGTTCCGCATCTGCGGCGAAGCGCTCGGTCCGAACGCGCACGTTGGAGCCTCGCGACGAATCGCCCTGCACGGCTCCTGCCGTGGGACGGGCGCCGTCCCGATCGGACCGCAGCGGACGTGGACGATTCCCATCGCCGCGGCGCGCCAGCCGTTGCTAGCGTCGGAAGTCTCGCGGGTGTAGCTCAATGGCTAGAGTCCCAGCCTTCCAAGCTGGTCATGCGGGTTCGATTCCCGTCACCCGCTCTCGAGGGACGCCGCCAATCGTCCGCGCGTTCGTCCTCGCGGCGGCCGCCTTCTCCGAAGTCCCGCCGCTCGACGCGTGAAAGTCGCGTCCGGCCGAGTGTGTATGGGGTGGTCTGTTGGTCGGGGAGGGGGCTCCGGGCGCGGTTTCGGGGGTAGAACCCGTGGGGTGGGGCGCGAGATGGCATGAATTGGGTAGGTTCGCCCCCGGGGATGGTCGAGGCGGACGGCCGAGGGAAGTCCATGCACCGAGCCATGCACCGAGCCACGCACCGAGCCACGCGCAGGGGAATCGGAACGAGCGCGCTCGCGCTCACCCTCGGCACGCTCACTGGCGTTGCCGGGTTGCCCGGGTTGGTCGGGCTCCCGGGGCTCCCGGTCGAACAGAGAGCCGCCGCGGTCGCGAGCCATGTGCTCGTCGGGGCCGGCGACATCGCGACCTGCGGCGGCGCCGACGACGAGGCAACCGCACGACTGATTGACGGCGTCGACGGGCGCGTCTTCACCCTCGGCGACAACGTCTACCTCGACGGCAGCCCAACCCAGTTCGCCGACTGCTACGACCCGACCTGGGGCCGGCACAAGGCGCGCACCCGACCCGTGACCGGCAACCACGACTACCGCACGCCCGGTGCGAGCGGATACTTCGGGTACTTCGGTGCGGCCGCGGGCGCTGCACCCAAAGGCTGGTACTCCTACGACACGGGCGGCTGGCACGTCATCGTGCTGAATTCGAACGCGGGGTTCATCAACGCAGAGCAACTCGCCTGGCTCGAATCCGACATCGCCGCGAACCCCGAAGTGTGCAGCGTCGCGATGTGGCACCACCCGCGCTACACGTCGGGGGCGCACGCCCTCGACGCGACCATTCCCGCGACCCAACCACTGCTGAACGCGGTCTACGCGGGTGGCGTCGACATCGTGTTGAACGGGCACGATCACTGGTACGAACGCTTCGCGCCGATGGACCCGACCGGCGCCGCTGAGTCGAGCGGGATCCGCTCCTTCACCGTCGGGACCGGGGGCGTGACCTTGATGCGACCGGCACCCGACGTTCCGATCCACCCGCGCAGCGTCGTGCGCGACGTGACATCGCATGGTGTGCTGCGCCTGACGCTCGCCACCGGCCGGTACAGCTGGCGGTTCCTCTCGACGCCCGGTGGCACCAACCGCGACGCCGGGAGCGGGACGTGCCAACCCGGCCGCCGGACCCTCCCTGTCGCGGCCGATCGGTTCGATCGTCGGGCGACGACCAGCGGCTGGGGGGGAGCAAACATCGGCGGACGGTGGACGGTCACCGATGCGGCCAACATGCGACTCGACGGTGTCGCAGCGACGGCACGCTTCGGGTCAGCCGGCGTGAATCGCGCCGCGCGCCTGGATGACGTTGCGACCGGTGGCGCGCGAATCCAGGCCCGCTTCGGAACCACCACGCCCGACGCCGGGGGCGGCGGCCAGCGCGCCTGCATTGTGGCGCGCCATGCTCCTGGCGGAAGCGAGTACCGCGTGCATGCGCGGCGGCGTGCCGACGGACGCGTCACGCTGTCGATCACGAAGACCGTGAGCGGACAGGTCGTCGGCGTGGCGAGCGAGGTGGTGGTACCCGGGGTCAGCGCGACCGGGATGTTGCATGCCATTGTCGAGATCCGGGGCACCAATCCGACGCTCATCCGGGCGAAGGTCTTCAACTCCGCACTGCCGGAGCCCGCGAGTTGGTTGCGCGTAGCGACAGATTCGGCCGCGCCGCTCCAAGTCGCAGGGTCGGTCGGTTGGTGCGGATCCGTCGCCGCGAACGCCACCGCCGTGCCGCTGCGGATGACGGTCGACGATTTCCGAGCCGACCCTCGGCGACGGTTCGTGGCCTATGACGACTTTGCTCGCGCGACCGCAGGATGGGGATCCGCGCGTCTCGGCGGGCCCTGGACGGTGAGCGCACCGGCGGACTTCTCGACGAACCGGTCGTGGGGCACTGCGCGGGTGACCCGGCCCGGCGGGGCCCGCGGCGCCCGTCTCGACAGGACGTCGTTGCGCGATCTCCGGGTCGAAGGTGTGGTGTTCCACGACAAGGCGGCGCGTGGCGGACCGCAGACGAGCGCGCTGGTGCTCCGGCGCGTCTCGACCGGCAACGAGTACCGAGTCAGGATCCGCTTCGAGACCGACGGTTCACTGCGCCTCGGCATCGTCCGCTTCGTGGGAGGGGCTGAGACGCTGCTGCGCGACACCATCCTTCGTGGCGTCAGCGCGAGTCGTCCGATTCACGTCGTCGGCGAGATCGACGGCACGCTGCTGCGCGCTCGAGCGTTCAACGCCGGCAGCGCCGAACCGGGTACCTGGTTGATCGCTGCACGCGACTCGACGGCCTCGCTGCAACGCAGCGCACCGGTCGGCTGGATCGGTCAACTTGCCGCTGCGACCACGAACGCTCCGGTCGTGTTCACCCTCGACGACTTCACGGCCTCCCCGCTCTGACACGCTGGCGGCGACGGATCGCGCCGCGTAACAGCGCGCCGGCAGCGATCATGAAGGTCCGACTTGCGGCGCGTCGGGCTCTCGCTGTTGATCGAGGAACGTCAGCGGCGTTCGATGTCGAAGCCTGCGGCTTCGCGGTCCCAGGTGGTCGCCGTCACCCCGTCCTCGCGCAGCTCGTACTTCAAGACCTTGCCGGTGGGGTTGCGCGGGAGGTCGTCGCGGAACTCGATGTAGCGCGGCACCGCGAAGTAGGGCACGCGCTCTGCCAGCCACGCGCACAGTGCGGCCTCGTCGAGCGACGCTCCCGGCTTGCGGACGGCGGTGACCTTCACGTCGTCCTCGCTGACATCGCTCGCGACCGCGTGCACCGCGACATCGGCAAGGTCAGGGTGACCGTAGAGCGTCTTTTCCATCTCGAAGCTCGAGATGTTCTCGCCGCGTCGGCGAAGCGAGTCCTTCTTCCGATCGACGAAGAACAAGTAGCCGTCCTGGTCGACGCGCCCGAGATCGCCGGTGTGAAACCACAGGTTGCGCCACGCCGCGACCGTGTCGGCCGGTCGATTCCAGTAACCCGCGAACATAAGGTCGGGCTGGCGCGGGCGAGCGCAGATCTCCCCGACTTCGCCGGCGCCGACCGCGACGTCGTCGTCGTCGAGCAACGCGACCTCGAACTCGATCTGGTTGAGCATCCCCGCGGCGCCTGGCTTGTTCTCCACGCCAGGAGGGAGCGCCGCGAGCAGACTCGCCTCGGTCAACCCGAACCCACCGCTAAAGGTCGCGCACCCGAACCGCTCGCGCCACACCCGGTCGATCTCGGGAGGCATCGGCGCCGCAACACACACCCGCAGTCGGTGGCCGATCATCGCATCGTGATCGTCGGCGTTGGCGATGAGGATCGCGAGGCTGCCGAGCATCGAGACCATCGTCGCGCCCGTGCGTTGGATCTCGGGCCAGAAGCCGCTCACCGAGAACCGTCGGGCAATGCTGGCGCTCCCGCCGATCAAGAGTGTCCCGACCACACAGATCGAGATCGCGTTGAGGTGAAACAGCGGAAGCGGTGTCCACACCACATCGTCGGGTCGACGCTGCCACGCCCGGGCGATCTGCGTCGCCATGCTCACGACGTAGTTGTGCGACAGCATGCAGCCCTTCGACGGCCCGGTCGTGCCGGCGGTGTAGACGAAGCAGGCGAGGTCGGACGGGCGCAGGTCGGCGTCGTCGACCTCGGGGCCGTCGAGGTCGGCCAGCGACGACGCGAGCACGAGGTGACGCACCGCGGGCGTGGTGTCGGGTCCGCGCACGGCATCGATCCGTTCTGCGAAGTCGTCCTGCACGACGATCACCCCGGCACCGCAGTCTGCGATCTGATGGCGCAGGAACTCGCCCTTGTACGCAGTGTTGATCGGTACTGCGACCGCGCCGAGGCGCAACGTTGCGAAGAACAACACGACCTGCTCGGCCGAATTCTCGATCAGGCTCGCGACCCGGTCGCCCGGTGCGACCCCGAGCGTGGCCAGCCCACGAGCGAGGCGGCGCGACTCGTCGTCCATACGGCGGGCCGACCAGGCGTCGCCGTGGAAGTCGAGATACGCGCCGTCCGGGTCCGAAGCAACCCGCGCCGCGAGCGCGGCCATGATCGTCGTTCGGACCGACGACGTCATACCCGTCCTCCGGACGACGCGCGGCGCGCGCCGAGCGGTTCGGCCAGGATCGCTTCGCAGTCGCGCATCGTGGACTCGACGATCGTCGCGACGGTCTCGATCGAGTCGATACGGCCGGTGACCTGTCCCCCGAGCGCGAACGCGGCGTCGAGGTTGCCGCCGAAGTAGAGATCCATCACCGCATCCATGTTCGTCAAGGTGGCGGGCCGCTCGCCCCTGAACATCGCCTCACTCGCCGGCGTGCGCAGGGCGCGCAGCGCGGGCGCACGTTCTTGGTTCAGCAGCAGGGTGTCGCCCTCGCCGGAATCGACGATGAGCTGCTTCCAGTTGTCGTGGATCGGGCTCTCCGCCGCGCTCACCATGCGGGTGCCCATCTGCACTCCTTCGGCTCCGAGCACGATCGCTGCGGCCATCGACACGCCGTCGCTGATGCCGCCCGCGGCGATGATCGGAACGTCCACCTTCGACGCGACGAGCGGAAGCAGCACCATCAGCGACGCGCCCTGGGGCGCCTTGAAACCGCCACCTTCGTTGCCCTCGACGACCAGTCCGTCGACGCCGGCGTCGACCGCCTTCAGCGCGCCGCGCAACGACGGCACGACGTGGAACACGGTGATACCAACGTCATGCAGTCGTTGCGTGAGCTTCGTCGGGTCGCCGGCCGAGGTCGTCACGAACCGGACACCCTGCTCGGAGACGAGGTCGACGACTTCGCCGGGATCACGTACGAAGAGTTGCGCGATGTTGACACCCCACGGCTTGTCGGTGAGGTCGCGCATCGCGATCATCTCCGCGCGGACGGCATCGATCTGCCCCGACGAGGTCTCGATGATCCCGAGGCCGCCTGCGTTGCTGACCGCACTCGCGAGTTGGGCACGGGCGATCCAGCCCATTGGCGCCTGGACGATCGGCGCCTCGATGCCGAGCAGTTCGGTGATGCGGTTCTTCACCGTGCACCCCTTCGGTCAGCGGCAGGGTCGCCGCCCACCAGGTCGGGCCGTTCCATGAGCGTCGTGAGCCGCACGGGCACCGGTTCGATGAAGCGGGCCACGTCGTCGCGGATCACCTGCTTGCCGGCATCGCTGTCGTAGTAGCGCTGTTCGTAGTCCGCGAGTTCGGCGAATGCCAACTCGGCTATTCCGTCGATCGAGGCGCCGCCGGGCGTGAGCGCCTCGTCGACGACGTGCTGGCGGTACCCGGAGAGACCGGTGTGATGCCGCAGTGCCAGCGGGGTATGGCGTCGAGTCCAATGGGTGACGAACTGGTCGTGATCAAGGTCGGCGCGCCGGCTCACGAACGACACCATCGTGAGCGCTGTCGGCGCGATGGATACCCCGCGTGCGGGGCCGTCGCGCACCGGATCTTCGCGCACCGGGCCTCGACGCACGAAGGAGCGGACCCGCCACGCCTCGACGCGGCGCGCCGCGGCGACGAGCGCCGACCAACCGGGGATGTCCGCGGCGCGAATCTCGGCACCTGCCAGTCGCTTGTGCCGAGCGAGGTCCATGATGATCAGCGCGTCGGCGTTGGGCACGTTCCCCGCCGCGTCGGGTAGGTGCGTGTGGGGACCTTGATCCTCACGTTGGATCATCCAGGTGAGCTCGCCCGCCGCGACCTGCGCGCTGACGGTCGGCAGCCAGTCAGCGAGGAGTGCCGCGCGGCACACCGCGGCGGTGGTGCCCGTGGCGCGCCAGAGTCCGACGACGATCTTCTCCACTGTGGATGACCTCTGCGATCGCGCGGTCGACGTGACGCAGCGTACGCGCCGGAAGGAGTTCGCGATCGGTGAGGCGCGCTCCGACCCGGGCGCGCTGTCGCTTGGCCGCGCTGCGTACGACGACACGCCACACGCCTAGTCCGCACACCGCCAGGGTGACGACAACCATCGAACCGAGAGCGACGAGCCGTCGGCCGTCCGTCCCCGCGAGCACCGCGTGGGTGGTCGAAGCGCCGAACACGGCAATGCTCGACAAGTGCACCGCATGCCACGCGCGACGGGGGATTCGATCCATCATCAGCGAGGTCGCTTGGATTGCCGCGAGCAGATAGGTCGCGACGATGCCGTAGGCAACCGCGCCCGGCCGGTACGACGACGCCATCGGGACGATCAGGTCGCTGATCCCGAACCCGACCCAGCGATCGAAACTCAACGCGACGAGGTGCACCGCGATGAACGCCCACGTGAGCCCACCGAGGAACCGGTGCAGATCGAGCACCCACGCCGGGCGCGGTCGCTTCGTCCGCTTTGCCGCGAGCAGAAGACCCCACGCCACCGAGGCGGTCACGAGCACCCACGCGACGACGCCGCTGGCGCGCACCGAGTACCAGAGCAGCCGTTGGTTCATCGCGCATCGACCGGATCCGGTCCGGCGCCCGCCCGGTCGGCGATCGCGTACCGCTCGAAACCTCCGGTGCGCGAGATACGACCGTCGAGACCGACGATTATCGCCGCGACGCCCAATCGCTCAAGCAGCGCCGTTCCGGCTGGACCACCCGCGATCAGTGCGGTCTTGGCAAGCACCTCCGCGCGCTCAGCCGTCGCCGCGACAACCGTGGCCGCGGCGACGGAGCTGCGCGAGGGTTCACCGGTCGCCGGGTCAATGAGATGGTGGTGCGCCCCGGTCGGGTCACACCACCGGCGCGTGAGCTGCGAACTCGTCGCGACCGCGCCGTTCGCGATCGCGATCCGTCCCTTGTCGACACCGAGCACCGGATCGATCGCGACGACCCAGCCGGCAGCGGTGGGTGCTGCTCCGATCGCGCGCAGATCTCCGCCGAGGTTCACGAGCGCGCCGGCGGCGCCCCGCTCCACCGACTTGGTCGCGACTAGGTCAGCGGCGCGACCCTTGCCGATGCCGCCGAGGTCGATGGCCGCGCCGGCGGCCACGGCGACCGCGCCCACAACCGCGTCGACGAACACGCCGGAACCCGCGCGCCATCCCGGATCGATCGCCGGCGCGTCTCGCGTGACACGCGCCTCGACCTCGTCGTAGCTGCGGTCGTATCCCGCGGCGACGAGGGCTGGCAGCACCGTCGGATCAAAGCGCCCACCGGTGCGCCTGCGATGGTCGAGCGCACGCTCGATGAGGTCGAGCGTGTCGGGCGCCACGATCACAGGGCGCCCCGCCCGCGCGTTGATGTGCGCCACGTCGCTGTCGGGGCGGAAGCGACTCCACCGCGCTTCGAGTCGCTCGATCTCGGCCGCGGCATCGTCGAGCAAGGTGTCGAGAAGTACGCGGTCATCGCGGCTCCCGGCCGCGCCGACGAGCACGACATGGGCGAAGCCTCCCATCGCCCGCCAGTGGCGCTCGCGGACGAAGCGATCGATCGTGGCGCCCGCGACGCTCATCGACTCCCACCGGTCGTCGTGGTCGTGGGCGGCACGAAGCTGGTCGTGGTCGTGGTCGGAGCCACGGTGGTGGGCGGAGCCGTCGTCGGTGGAGCCGTCGTCGGCGCCGTGGTTGCAGCGGGTCGGGTCGTTGCGGTCCCGCCGCTCGAAGGTCGTGTCGTCGTCGGAGCCGCGTTCGTGCTGCCGGCGCTCGCCGCGGTCGGCGGGCTCGGTTCACTCGCCGCGGGTGCGGTATCGCTTGTTCCCGTCGGCAGAGTCGCGGCCGACGGCACGGGTCCGGTTGCGGCCGTCGTCGTGGAAACGGGTTGGGTCGTCGACGGACCCTCCGGATCCGGTCCGCTCGGAGGAACGGTCGTCGGCGGCGTGGCGCTCGGGCGGCGGGCCGGCGGTGCGGCCGACGCGGCGATCGTGGTCATCAACCCCGCCATGAGCATGCCGCTCGCCACAACGCTCATGGCTCGGGCGCGCACCGCCGGGTGCTTGCGAATCAGTGGATCGGCAGTGGCCGCGGCGCGCCGTTCGATCAGCTCGGCGACGCGGCGAGTCACGTCGTCGCGGGACGCGCAGGGATCGCCCGGCCGGGGCGGGTCGTGGTGACGGTCGTCCTCCGATCGCGCCACGTTTCCCCCTCGTCGGTCGCGAGCGCTCCCAGAGGTATCGGCCGGCCGGCCGGCGTGACTTCAGCGGCAATGCGTCGACCTGCGGGCCGACCACGCCGCCGAGGCCCGCCCGTGCCGGTTGCTCGACTCGGCGTCGACGGCCGCCGTGCCGGCGGGGCAAGCTGCTACTTCTGGACCCCCTGAGCTGGAGTATCTCGATGGCGAAGATCCGTACTGGACGCCTGACCGCAACGCTCGACGACGACGTCGTCGTGTTCCTGATCGGGATGCGCTTCAACCGGCCGTGGAAGGTCTGGCGCTGGTGGGACGTGTTCGTGTCGATGCCGAAGATGCTGCGCGAGCTGCGAACCGTTCCCGAACTGGGATTGCTCCACGCGCAGAGTGGGTTCCTGAGCGGCCATCCGCTGGTAATCTGCTATTTCCGCTCGCCCGAGCACCTCTACCGCTTCGCCAAGGATCCGGACCTGGCCCACCTCGAGCCGTGGCGGCGCTTCAACCGTCGCGTGCGCGACAGCGGCGATGTCGGGATCTGGCACGAGACCTATCGGGTGAGTCCCGATCGCGCCGAGACCATCTACGGCAACATGCCGCCGTGGCTGCTCGGCGCTGCGGTCGGCGCCGAACCCGCGAGCCACCGCGGAAACAGCGCAGAAAAGCGCGCGGGGCTCACCGACTCTGACGAAACGGCGGTGCCCGTCTACTGAGCAGGAGGCCGCATCGACCGGGGCCTGTGGCGCGACCTGGGGTGTCGCGGCGGAACGCGTACGGGACAGGCGCACGATCCGGGCGAGAATGGGGTGTGGCGAAGCAAGCCGGGCGCGGCGATCATCAGGTCATCTCCAACCGCCGTGCCCGCCACGAGTACTTCATCGACACCAGCTACGAGTGCGGGATCGTGCTCGCCGGCAGCGAGGTGAAGTCGATCCGCAACGGCCGCGCCAACCTGCAGGACTCCTACGCGCGGATCGACGACGGCGAGGTGTGGTTGCTCGGTATGCACATCAGTCCGTACGAGTTCAGCCGCGGCGACGCCGACCCGCGGCGCCGCCGCAAGCTCTTACTGCACGCGCGCCAGATCGCCGAGCTGCGACGCGCGACCGAGACCAAGGGTGTCACGCTGGTGCCGCTGCGCGTCTACTTCAAGGACGGTCGCGTCAAGATCGAACTGGCGCTCGCGCGCGGCAAGCATCACTACGACAAACGCCAGACGCTCGCGGAGCGAGACGCGCGGCGCGAGGCCGAACGGGCCTTGAAGGGCGACCACTGACCTCCAGCGCGAGAGACTCGGAGCACAGGCGCGCCGTGGCTGTGATCGTGTGATACGCCGCATCGACTGAGTCCGTCCCGGACTCAGTCGCCACCTAGCCCGATCGGTACGGACCGGCCGGTCTGCAGCCACGACCCCGACCCACCAGTCGTGTGGGAGCCGAGAGGACGTTCGTCTCACCTTGTGCGCCACGTCGGTGCAGACAGGATCATGTCCACATCGTTCAGGTCAGGCGCCCGCCGGTCGATCAACTCCTGCGTGAGCGGAGTGGAGGCGGCGGCAATCGCGTCGGCCGGGGCGTCAGCGCGCCAGGCCGGCGAGGCCAGCGTGTCGATCCTGAAGAAGGCGATCGAGACTGCCAACGACAGCGCGACCGCGCTCATCGAAACGGCCAGGGCGCCCGCGTCGTTGCTACCGGTGAATGGGGTCGGGACCCGGGTCGACGTCCGCATCTGACCGCGAGTCGTGGTGGGACGCGAGGTTCGCGACGGGGCGTGTCGCAGCGGCTCGTAGACTGGTTCGGTCGGCCGCGCCTCGCACCCGCGACCGGCAATCGTCTGCCAGCAGCGGCTGGTCGTCGAGTTACACATTGACAAGGGGGTGCTTGGCTTCGATCTCGAGGATCGAGGTGGGAGAAGCGAGCTGACGTCGCCGGATCGTCATGAAAGAGCCGGCACACCTGATACACGCCAACGACAACTTGGCTCTCGCCGCTTAGGCGGCGACGGTCTTCCGGCCCCGGTCGCTCGGGTCGGGCCTGACCGTCATCACGAGTGACTCACCCGCCGGGAAGGCTCCGGGCCCGGCGGGGACATCGCAACGGGGCTGGATCGCACGGAGGCCGCCGCCGGCCGCCGCGAGGTCGAGATCAATACGACGGCTGCGCTCGGAGAAGTCCCACTGAGAGCTCGGGAGACGCGGGTTCGACTCCCGCCACCTCCACACGTTGTCAGAATTACAACGTTCGACCTGATCAGGTGACGTTTCGCGTGACCGATCGCTTCGACACGTTCGTCTTCTTATTCAAACCCCCGCGCACGGCGCCGACCTGCGCCAGATCGGCAGATCGGGCGCTCCGCTATGGCGGCTCTACCGACTCATCTGCCTGCGGTGTCGTGATCGGGTCAGCATGCCGATGCACGAGCCGCCAGCCGCCGTGATCTCGTCAAGATCCATCGCGCTCTGGCGGACCTCGTGGACCGGTTGGGTCGGGACGAAAGACCCTTGTTTGCAGCGGCACCTCCGGCGGAAGGTGAAGACTTGGATTAGGCGGAAACGGACCAGTAGGGAGCAACCCATGAAGCGCTTCTTCGCCACACTGGCCATCTCATTGTTTGTTGTGCTAGCGGGCGCACCGGCGTTCGCGGCGCCGTACCCGGCGCTGCCACCCGCTTCGAACAGCGGGATTGTCACCGGCTGCTCGGCGGTCGGTTCGCACAACGTGAACGCTAGTGAGGGTACGCACCAGGCGCAGCCGGCCCAGGAGCGCTTCAGCGCTGTCGGAGAGGCGTTCGGCTGCAGCGGCTAGCCGTTGTGCCCTGAGAACCTCGACACGAAGCCACTCCAACGGCGTTGAGCGCAGATTGCCCGTTCTGGAGCGATATTGCGAGTCGGAACGACTCAGTAGCCAACGAGCCCCGACGGCCGGTCGACGGGGAGCTCAGGAGGAGGTAAGCCTTCGGGCCCGCACCAAACGAGGGAACGAAGTCGGGTTTCGGTACCGTCTGGGCGATGTCCCCGAAGCGACTCGAGGCGTTCAGCGACGGCGTGATCGCGATCATCATCACGATCATGGTGCTCGAGCTGCGACCGCCCGAGGGCTCGGGATTCGACGGCCTGCGACCCTTGCTCCCCAAGCTGCTCGCGTACCTGTTGAGCTTCGTGCTCGTCGCGATCTACTGGAACAACCACCATCACCTGTTCAAGGTCGTCGAGCGCATCGACAGTGCAGTGATGTGGTCCAACATGGCGCTCTTGTTCTCTCTCTCGTTGGTCCCGTTCGCGACTGCCTGGTTCGGCGAGCAGTCCGGTGCGCTCGCACCCGTCATCGTCTACGTCTGTGTGCAGCTCGCCTGCGCTCTGAGCTACTACACGATGACTCGCGCGATGCTGCGCATTCACGCGCCCGGCAGCCCTCTCGCTGTGGCGCTGGGACGCGACACGAAGGGCCGAGTCTCCTTGCTGATGTACCTCTCCGCGGTGCCGCTGTCGTTCGTGTCACCCTGGATCGGTGTCACGATCATCGTCGCAGTCGCTGTCATGTGGCTGATCCCAGACATACGGATCGTGCGGGCGTTGAACGCCGACGACGACTGACCGAAACCAGGCCTCTGGAGTTGACCCGCCTTGTTGGACACCTGATCCTGGGTGCTGCCCAGGGGAAGGAGGCCCTCGATGGGTCGTCCACCCCTCCCTCCTGGGTAGCGAACGTCGCTCCATAACGGGCAATCGGTGCGTCGCCGTGGGCTGACCGGCACTGTTGCATTGAGCGAACGCGCCGCACGTTCGACTGGCCGGCCGTCCCACATGGGCGATTCATGCGGCCCGACATCGACCGACAAGTCCGGTTCGCACACACGATCCGGCTCGGACTCGGCTGTGGGTGCCGGAAACTCGTTCGGGCGCGCGATGAGTCGGCGTTGACTGCTCGCGTCGGAGCGCGTGAGGGAGAGTTTGCGCGTCGAAGCAGGGCTCGAGGTCTGCAGTTTGGCCGTGTGCGTGCCGGAAACTCGTTCGGGCGCGAAACGAGCAATGTCGGCTGCTTGCGTCGAGAGCGCTTGACGGGGAGTTGACGCGTTGAAGCAACGGTCAGCGTTTCGTGGGTTGGCCGCGGGGGAGTGTGTCAGGCTGCTTGGCGGTACTCGTTGATGAGTCCGCTGCAGATGGGGTGTCGTCGGATCGGCTGGCCGGGCCGGATCGCGACGACTTCAGGTCCGCTCGGTGCGCGTTGCCGAAGCGCGCGGTGAGGACGGTGGGTGTTGTAATGCTCGACGTAGTCGCGAAGCAGTTGCTGTAGCTGCGCGCTGTTCCAGATGAGGGTGCGGTCGCAGAGTTCGCGGCGCACGGTGCCGACCCATCGCTCAGCGAAGGCGTTCGCGACCGGCGTGTACGGCGGTGTGCGGATGACCGCGGCGCCGTCGGCGCGGAAGACGTCGTCGAAGCCGGCGAGAAACTGGCCGGCGCCGTCGCGGATCACGAACCGGATCGTCCGGTCGTAGGCCATCGTGAAGTTGCGGGCAGCTTGGGTGGTCCAGGCGCCGGTCGGGTTGGTGGTGATGCCGGCGAGGTGCACGCGGCGCGTGTCGAGTTCGATGAAGAACAGCACGTAGTAGCGGCGCAGTAAGACGGTGTCGACACAGAAGAAGTCGCAGGCGACGATCCCTGCGGCTTGGTTGCGTAGGAACGTCGTCCACGACTCCGACGCTCGGTCTGGCGCAGGGTCGACGCCAGCTTTCTTGAGGATCGTCCAGACGGTCGACGCGGCGATGGTGATGCCGAGTTGAGCGAGTTCTCCGTGGATGCGGCGGTATCCCCAAGTCGGGTTGTCTCGCGCGAGGCGGATGATCGTCCGGCGGGTCTCGACCGCGGTGGATCGCCGGCCGGGCCGGTGCGGGTATGTCCAATGGTTGGCGACGAGGCGTCGATGCCACCGCAGGATCGTGTCGGGCTTGACCATGAAGGTCGACCAGCGGTCACGGCTGATCGCCCGTGCGAGCGCAGTGAGGATCGCTCGGTCGTCGGGTTCGAAACGCGGACGCCCTATCTGGCGTTGCAAGACCGCGAGCTGGTTGCGCAGTACGAGGATCTCGACATCCTTGGACCGATCACGTCGACTCCGCAAGACCAGGAAGGCGATCACGAGACGGACGAGACGGTAGAAACGGGCCACGCCGCGATCCTCGCAGCGCCCAAACCAGACCGATCGCGACGGCCGCGAAAGCCCAGGTCAACGAGCCGGACGAGTATTCGGCACCCACAGGGTCGTCGGAAACGACGCAACGCCCAACACTCCACCGCTTGCATCGACCGCGGCCGCGACATGAACATCGGCATGCGTATCGACTCCGCCCGTGACAGGGCGCGTTGTTTCTACGATGGTCATTGCCATCCCTTCTGCTTCAACGGGTTTAAGGGGTGGCACGCACGTCCCGGGAAGGAGACCGTGACGAACTTGCTGCGGCTAACAGCAAGCTCGATCACCCTCCGGAACGGGGCGTGCCCTATCTACGAACCGAACGTAACCACGATCAACGCGACAGCGGTGGATACGCACACCACATACTCACTGGCAGTTCTGGCGTTATGCCAGTCGGAACTCGCCACGCGGTTCAGCGCACTCCGAGAGGTAGCGCCGTAGCTTCGCAAAGCCTTCTAGCAGGGCGTCGAACGTCAGCAGTTCCTCGACCCGCTGTGCATCCGCCCACTCGTACGCGCCGTATTCGACGTGGATGGTCGGTGCGAGCGACGAGCCGGGCGGGACCGTCAGCGTCGGCTGCGGCAGGCCCTGAACCTCGGCAGCGAACGCGGGGATGATTCTGGATGGCATCGAAGCGACGGTTGAAGATTGTCGAGACATGTTCGACCGGCCCATCGTGCCGAGTGACGATGCGGCCTTACTGATGGCGCAGCACTCGTGCGAGCTCGGCTTCGGCGTCGAAGGGCGGGAGCGGGCCGACCTGGATCGCCACGTCGACGAGTGACGGGGGCGCGGTGGCGGGCGGCGCGTACTCGGCGCTCACCGGGAACGGACGCCCGTAGCCGATCGTGAGGAACGCGCCGTCGGGCGCCCAGGCGAGTGGCAGCTTCACGCCGAGCGTGTCGCGGGCGATCTCGACGCCGTCGGCGGCGATCGTGACCTCGAGGCGGCCGTCGGCTGGCGTGCCTTGCGCGACGAGCACTTGCGTGCCGGCGGGCACGGCGCCGCCGACCGTGTGGACGCCACCCTTGCCGGCGACACACCACCGAGCGTCTCCGTCGGCGAGGTACCACGCCCAACCCGAGATCCAGTCGCCCTGCTCGCACAGCACCGCGGGAGTCGCGGTCGCGAAGGCACGGTCGAAGCTCGCGACAAGCCGGAAGCCGCCGGCGATGTTCGGCCCGACGACCTCGTGCACCTTGTCGCCCGGCAGGTACCGGAAGCTTGCGCGAAACGCGGTCCACGGTACGTGCATGTGCGCGATGCGGTTCACCGCGCCGTCGTCGAGTGGGAACACCCCGTTCGCGTCCGCAGCTGCGAACCAGCGGGCGACGAGCTCGGCGAGCCGCTGCGGCTCGTCCGCCGCGCGGTCGTGCTCCTCGGTCGGGTCGGCGCGGGTGTCGAACAGCGCCCACGTGTCGGTCGCGAAGTCGTGGCTCCCCGCGAGCAGGTCGCGTTCGGCGGCGGTCAGCTGGTTCACGTGGTCCGTCACTGCCTTCCAGCCGTCGTGATACATCGCGCGGCTGCCCCAGCACTCGTAGTACTGCGTCGTGCGCACCTCGGGCGCCGCGGCGTCGGCGAGCACGGGCCCGAGGCTCACGCCGTCGACGCTCATCTGCTCCACACCGTCGACCTCGGCGGGAAGGGGGATCCCACACAGATCGAGCACGGTCGGGAGCACGTCGATCGCGTGGCAGTACTGATCGCGGATGCCGCCGGAGTCGCCGACTCCCGGGCCCGCGAGCACGAACGGGTCGCGCACGCCGCCCTCGAACGTGTACCGCTTCCAGCGGCGGAACGGCGTGTTGCCCGCGAGTGCCCAGCCCCAGGGGTAGTGGCCGCTCGAGTGGATGCCACCGAGGTCGTTGATGTGCGCGAGCTCGTCGGCGATGTCGTCGGGTTCGTCGGAGATGTAGTGACCGAGCTGGTTGTAGGTGCCGTTCGGGCCGCCCTCCCCGGATGCGCCGTTGTCGGACACGAACACCACGACCGTATTGTCGAGTTCCCCCGTCGTCGCCAGATGGTCGAGGACCCGACCGATCTGGTGGTCGGCATGCGCGATGAAGGCCGCGCAGACCTCCATCATCCGCGCGTAGAGGCGACGACGCGGCGCGTCGATCGTGGACCACTCCTCTATCCACGGTGGACGGCCGGACAGCTGCGTGCCCTCCGGCAGAACCCCGAGTTCGATCTGGCGGGCGAGCGTCGCGTCGCGCCATGCGTCCCAGCCGTCGTCGAAGCAGCCGCGGAAGCGCTCGATCCACTCCGGCGGAGCCTGGTGCGGAGCGTGCGGGGCGGCCGTCGCATACCAGAGCAGGAACGGTCGGCTCGGGTGCGCGATCCGCAGCTCGCGGAGATAGGCGATCGCGTTGTCGGCGAGGTCGGCGTCGAGGTGATACCCGTCGGCCGGGGTGCGCGGCGGCTCGACATGGTTCACGTCGCGCACGAGGTTCGGCGTCCACTGGTTCGTCTCGCCGTTGAGGAAGCCGTAGTAGCGGTCGAAGCCGAGGCCGGTCGGCCACATGGCGTACGGGCCGGCCACGCGCTGGTCGCGCGGAACGAGGTGCCACTTCCCGACGCAGAACGTCGCGTACCCCTCGGACCGAAGGATTTCGGCGAGCGTTCCCGCGCCGCGCGGGAACTGCCCGGAGTAGGCGGGGAAGTTCGTGGGGAGGTCGGGAAGCATTCCCATCCCGACGCGGTGATGGTTCCTACCGGTGAGCAGACACGCGCGCGTCGGCGAGCACACGGCCGTCGTGTGGAAGTTCGTGAACCGCAGCCCGCGGGCCGCGAGGCGATCGATGTTCGGCGTCAAGAGGTCGGAGCCGTAGCTGCCCAAGTGCGCGAACCCGAGGTCGTCGCACACGATGACGACGACGTTCGGTGCGCCGTCGCGAAAGGGAGGGTCGGCGCGTGAGGGAGCGGTTGCGGCCATCGTCGGCGGCGGGGTCGGGTCGTGCACGTCCGGATCCTCGCACAGGCGCCGGCCGAGGCGGAGACGTGCGCAGACGCGCAGCCGCGTGCGAGCCTGTGCACGTGGTGGACGACCTGAGACTCGACGACCGGGCCCGCATCGAGCAGCTCGCCGTCGCATACGCGTACGCGGTCGACGACCGGGAGTGGACCGCGTTCGAGCGCCTCTACGTGCCCGACGCGACGATCGACTACCGGTCGGCGGGCGGGATCGCGGGCACGCCGACTGAGGTCGCGGCCTGGCTGGCCGAGACGTCGACGATGTTCTCGTGGTCGATGCACTCGATGTCGACGCAGCGGATCGAGTTCACCGGACCGACGACCGCGACGGGTTCCATGCACGTGTTCGCGCGTTACGGCCTCGTGTGGGACGGCGTCGAGGAGCTGATGGACGTGAGCGCGGTGTACCACGACGAGTACGTCCGCACGGACACCGGGTGGCGCTTCGCATCGCGACGCGAGCAGACGAACTCGGTGAGTGGGGGCCGCTTCGCTGATCTTGTGCGGACGACCCTGCCGCGGTGACGGCCGCGACGTTCCCAACCGGTCCCGACGAGCTGACGCCGGAGATGCTCACGCGGGTGCTCGCGGCGCGACATGCCGGTGTGGAGGTTGCATCCGTCGATCTGCTGTCCGTGAAGCGGTGCGGCGAAGGCGTCGCTTCGACGGCGGACCGGATCGTGCTCGGTCTCACCTATGCGCCTGGCGCGCACGGCGGCCTCCCGGAGCGCATGATGCTCAAGACGATGCTCGTGTCTCCCCGCGCCCCGGGAGAGATGTTCGAGACCGAGGTGCGGTTCTACAACGAGATCCGTCCCGAGCTCGACGTCGAGACGCCCCGTGCGTTCGCGGCCGACTTCGATCGGAGCACCAGCCAGTTCGGTGTCCTCCTCGAGGACCTCTCGCTGCGGCGCGCGCGCTTCCCCGATGCGACGCAACCGGTGTCTCCCGACGAGGTCGGCGCACTGCTCTCACAGCTCGCTCGCCTGCACGCCCGGTTCTGGCGCTCCGAGCGATTCGCCCATGATCTCGCCTGGGTCGCGACGCCGAGTCGCGGCGGAATGGCCCGAATCTTCGAGCGTCACGGGCTCGACATCGTGCGCGACCAGATGCGTCGTCACCCGTTCAAAGCCGAGCTCATCGCGCCACTCGATGCCAACCTCGACGAGCTCTGGGCCGCGCTCGACGTCTCACGACGCATGCTCGCCGCCGCGCCCGAGACGCTTCTGCACGGTGACACCCACATCGCGAACACATACCTCCTGCCGGACGGCACGGGCGGACTCCTCGACTGGCAGCTCCAGGTCCGCGGCTGCTTCGCGCACGACGTCATCTACCTCATCAGCACGGCGCTACCCGCCACGACCCGACGTCGCGAGCAGCGCCGGCTCCTCGAGCACTACCTCGCCGAGCTCGCCGCTCGCGGCGTCCCTGATCCGCCGAGCGCCAGCCAGGCATGGGAGTGGTGCCAACGAGCCGTGATCTGGGGCCTGGTCATCGGCTGGCTCATCACGCCACCCGAGAACTACGGCACCGAAATCACGGTCGCGAACACCGAGCGAATGGTCGCCGCGGTCGCCGACCTCGACGCGCTCGGCGCGCTCAGTGCCCACGAATAGCGACGGGACGCCGCCGTCAACCGCCTCGCTACGCGGCCGCGCCGCGGAAGAAAATCTCATCCAAGTGCTGCAGGGTTTGAGAGCTGTCTCATCAGGTCCACTGATGTTGTCGATTCGACAACATCGTTTCATCGGGCATAGTGGGCGGGTGACATGTCCCGGTGGTGCGCTCGGCACTGTGTTGCCGCGCCGATGAGCATCGATCCGCAGATCCGCTACGCGCACACAGCCGACGGCGTCTCCATCGCGTTCTGGACTTTGGGACACGGTCGCCCGACGTTCATGGACTCGCCACTCACCTTTAGTCACTGTGCGCTGGAGCCCGGATCCCGATGATCGCGGCGCTCTACGAACGCATCGCCGAGAACGCGATGCTCGTCCGCTGGGACAGGCGGAACTACGGCATGTCGCAACGTGGCGTCGCGGACGTCGGAATCGAAGACTTCGCGGCGGACGTGATCGCGGTCGCGGACGCGATCGGCGCCGACGACTTCGACGTCATCGGGGTCAACAACTACCCGACGGTCGCGGCGCTCCGACCCGACCGAGTCCGCCGAATGGCGCTCGTCGCTCCACCGCCGTTGCGGCTCGCCGAGCTCCTCGATGATCCCAACCAGGCCGCAGTCCGGTCGCTCGCACCGACGAACTGGGATGTCTTCACCGAGACGCACGGCAGCTTCCTGCAGGGTTGGGACCCGGACCCGAGCGTCTCCTTCGCGCGCTTCATTCGCGAAAGCGTCGACCAGGCCGACTATCTGCGCATCATGGACGCCTGGCGCGCGTACGACATCACCGAGTACCTCGGCCGGATCCGGTGTCCGACGCTCATCGTCAGTGCATCACAGATCCCGCAGCATCGGAACGCAGCGCGCCGCTACGCCGCCGCGATAGACGGATCGAGGCTCGTCGAGGTCGACCAGCTCAGCCTCGCGCTCGCGCAGTCGGATCCCCACGCCTTCCGAATCGTCGAGGAGTTCCTCGCCGACGGACCGACCGCTCGGGCATGGCCGTCAGCGCCCAGCGCTGCCGCGACGACCGCATCACCGAACCGGTTCCGCACCGTCCTGTTCACCGACATCGTCGACCACACTGCGATGATGCAGCGCCTCGGCGACGACGGAGGCCGCAAGGTTCTGCGTGAACACGAGCGCGTCACGCGCCGGACACTGCAGGTGCACGACGGCGCCGAGGTCAAGACCATCGGCGACGGGTTCCTCGCGTCGTTCGACTCCGTCACCCAGGCCGTGCGATGCGCGGTCGCGCTCCAGCAGGCATTCGCCGCTCGGCGATCTGCCGACGCCGAGTCTGGGTCGGCCGAGCCGATCGAGATTCGGATTGGCATCAACGCGGGCGAGCCGATCGAGGAGGATGGCGACCTCTTCGGGTCGACGGTGATCCTCGCTTCCCGGATCGCAGGTGTTGCCGCGGGCGGCGAAATCCTCATCCCTGAAGCGGTGCGCCACCTCCTCGCCGGCAAGGAGTTCACCTTCAACGACCGTGGCGCGGTCCCGCTCAAGGGCTTCGAGGAACCGGTGCGACTGTTCGAGGTCCGGTGGGAGACGGCCCCGGCACCGTGACGCGAGAGTCGCAAGTAGCACGCTCGCGCGATGTCAGGTGTGCCGCGTCACCTGGTGAGGTCGATCTCGATGCTCACGATCTCGACGGTGTCATCGGCGCCGAGCTGCGCAACGACCGCGATGGCATGCACGAGAGTCCCCGTTGCGATCAGGATGCGATAGTCCGATCGTCCTTCGATGAGCGACGGCAAATCGTCGAAGCGCGTGGCGATCGTGTCGACAATGGCGAGCAACTCGATCGTCAGGAAGTCGGTCAGCGACGGCTCGCCGTGAGGACCGCGTTCTGGCCCGAGAACTTCTTCGACTTCCTCGAAGACCTCTCGCGCGACCCTGACGATCCTCCTGCCCGGACTGCTCACGTCGTAGTCGGGTGTTCCCGCTCGATCCGTTGTTCGATACGCGCCCGCGCCCGCGCTACGAGATCCGACGGCGCTTGATCAAGCTCCCACACGATGCTGGCGGCGAACGCCGCGTCCCGCTCCGCTGCGGTCATCTGCTCGAACTCCGCCGCCGTAATCACCTTCCGTTCCACGCACCAATCCTACCGACCCCCAGCGACAACTCTCGGCGGTCACCGACTCCATTGGTTCGTACCGACTCCACGCGTCAGGATGCCCGCGCCGCGGACGAGGTTCAGCACCGTCCCTGCAGACACGCCGAACTGCTCCCCCACCCGAGCGAGCGACACGCCTGACTCGTACAACTCGCGCGCGACGTCGACGTCCGCGTCCGTGAGTTCGACTCTGTAGCGAGTCTGCACGCCTGCCCGTTTGATGATCGCCGTCGCGGTCCGTCGATCGATCCCGAACTCGGCCGCGAGCGCGTTCGACGACTCCCCCGCGAGATACCGCTCGACAAGCTCCAGACGCAGCGAAACGTCCAAACGGACCTGTTTCCGGGTGAGCGATGGGACGGGTCGATGGGACACCCGATCACGCCCCTGACCAGAGAGAACGCGCCGTAGACGCGCCACGATGTCGGGGTTGGAGTAACGACCCAGCAGGTCCACTGGCGTTGTCGATTCCGCAACGTTTGCCAGGTGGCTGTCCGCCGACCGATCAGGAGAGCAGATCGGCTCGAGCGGTGAGTGCGTCGTAGCCGTGGGTGGCGGCACGCGACCTCGCGTCGGCGACCAACGCGCGGGCTTGCGCCCCGTCGCTTGTGGCAACGAGGTCCGCGAGATCGAGTTGCGTGCGCGCGATCCAATAGGGGGCTTCCATGCGCTCATGGATCGCCAACGCGTTGCGGTAGTGGCGCTCGGATTCGTCGGGCCGGTCGAGCATGCGGGCGAGGTGCCCGGCGTAGCGTGCGATCGCTCCGCAGTCGCTGGACCCGTTGAACTCGAATTGGTCAGTGAATGGTCCGATTCGTGTGTAGAGGTTGCTCGCGACCTCACGCTGTTGCAACACGAACGCGCATTCCGACGCTAGGGCCATCGACTGTAGCCAAACCTGACCGTGGGGCAGGGTGAAACCATTCGCCGAATCGCGCCGGAAGAGCTCGAGCGCGTCGTCGAGGCGCCCCGCCTCGCAGTAGAGCCACATCAGCGCGACGCGAAACGATTCCTCCAGAGTCGGCGTCGCCACCACCGCTTGTTCCACCGTCTCGATGAACGCGTCGGCGTGTCCACGGTGCACGGACTGCATCAGGAGCTGCGCGCCGTAGGAAGGCGGTGCGGGTCCGAAGTCGGCAGCGGCACCGATCGCGAACGCCTGGTCCGACAATGCCGCGGCTTCGTCGATACGGCCGGCCAGGAGGGCTCGCCATGAAGTCATGTTAGAGACGCACCACTGATGTCACGGCAGACCGGTTTGCCTTGCGATCTCCGTGGCCTCGGCCGCGACTTGATCGGCGCGTACAAGTTGCGTGGCCTGCACGTATTGCGAGTGGAATGTCGTCCTCGCGTCGAACCGCACGGCGAGATCGGGGCGCGCATCGGCCAGTCGGATTGCGTCGTCGGCGTCGACGAGTGCCTCGTCGAGAAGCTCCGGTACTTTGCGCGGCGAACCCGTATAGATCAGGACCTCGAAGAGCGCGTCGTCGTCGCCGACGCGGCGAGCGACCGCGAGGGCCTCGGCGGCGAGTTCGAGGACTCGTTCGGCTTCACGCGGATCGATTTCGTCACAAAGCGCAGCGAGGAGGCGGGCCCGCGTCGCGCTGTCCTCGGAACCCACGGCGTCAAGTGCCGCCTCGAGCACAAGGAGCAGTTCCGCGTCGCTGCTCTTTGTACTTCCAACTCCGGCCATTCGGACCGTGGCGACGTCAACGAGCAACTCCACGTCGCCGAGCTGTCGGGCCAGGCGGCCGGCTTCGTGCAAGGTGTCGAGGTAGTTGGCATCGCCCGCGTAGAGCCGGGCGCGAGCGAGTTGCGTCAGCACCTGGCAACGGCTTTCGCGATGTTCCGTTGGCTCGCGCTCGAGCAGCTCGAGGGCTTGGGTGTACCAACGGATTGCGTCGCCGGGGGCGAGCGCGCCGAGCGCTTCATCGCCCGCTTCGCACGCCCACCGCAGCGCCTTGCCCGTGTCGGCTGGACGCGTCGCCGCGAGCCAGTGATGTGCCAAGGCCGCTGCGCTACCCCCGCGCGCCGATCGGTCGCTGCGAGAATGCTCGAGTAGTTGCGCGATGCGAGCATGCGCTCGCTGGCGCCTCACTGCGCTGAGGTCCTGGTACAGCGTGTGGCGAATGAGCGCGTGTGCGAAGCGATATCCACCAGGATTGTCGCGATCTTCGATCAGGAGCGCGGCTACGACGGCGCGGTCGAGGAGGTCGAGTAGGTCGTCCTCGGTGAGATCGACCAGACCCGCGAGGAGGTCGACGTCGAACGTTTGCCCGATGACGGCCGCGAGCGGGAGCAATCTCAGCGCCGTATCGCCAAGACGCGCGACGCGTTGCGCGACAACGTCGCGCAGGCTGTTCGGCAGCACGAGTTGGTCGAGATCGGGCGTCAGCCGAAAACGCCCGTCTGATCCGGGCGCGATCTCGCCGGACTCCGAGAGATGACGGAGCAACTCGCTCACAAAGAACGGATTGCCGTTCGTCTCACGATGCAGGGCGTGAGCAAGCCCGATACCTGCCTCGTCGAGTTGATACCCAGCCGCGGCTTCGATGAGATCGACGATCTCCCGATCCGCGAGACCGGACATCACGAACTGCTGTACTCGAGGCTCACGATGCAGTTCGGCGAGCAGAGCCGACAGTGCGTCCTGCCGTGTGAGCTCGCTGTGGCGGTACGTAGCGACGATCACGAGCGAAGCAGGGCGGCCGGACCTCGCGACGTGGCGCAACAGCCCGATGGTCGCGGCGTCGGCCCAGTGCAAGTCATCGAGAACGAGCATCACGGTGCGGTCGGTAGCCGCGTGTGCGAGCAGCGCAACGACGGCTTCCATCAGCAACAAACGCCCGGTGTCCCCGTCGCCAGCGACGACGTCGCTCGCGGGCAGCCGGGCACCGTGACCGGGCAGCAACCGTGCCAGCGCACCGGCATCGACTGGCGAAAGCGCCGCGAGCGTCTCCGGCGCGGCATATTCGATGAGCTGGCCCAACGCCGTCATCCACGGTCGATACGGCACCACGAGGTCCTCGCTGCACGAACCGAAGAGCACAACTGCGCCCTGCGCGTGCGCGGCGCGTGCAGCCTGCGCGACCAATGCGGACTTCCCGACACCGGGTTCACCGCCGACGAAACACAACCGGGCGCGCCGGTCACCCGGCGCTTCCTTGATCGCGGCCGCGACGAGTTCGAGTTCCATCGCCCGGCCGAAGAACGCGAACAGGCTCTGATCGAGGGAGCTCACGAGTTGCGCCGGCAATGGCACCGCGCCAACGGGCGAGGCATCGTCCGGCACTGCTGGTTCCCAACCCACCTCGACGACCGATACCGGCTGCGGAAGACCTTTGAGTTGTCGTTCGCCGATGGGTGTGAGTTCGTGCACGGCGTGACGGCCGACGATCGCCCGCACCATCTCGGTCGCGAGGATCTGCCCGCCGTCCGCCTCGGCACAAAGGCGCGCGGCCTCGATCACGGGTTCGCCGAAGTAGTCGCCGTCTTCTTCGACGACCTCGCCGATCGACAGCCCGACACGGATCGCCAACGGAACCTCGTGCCGGCGATTATGTCGATCGATCGCTTGTTGCATCGCCACTGCGCAGGCAAGCGCGCGGGTTGGACTCGTGAACACGACCATGAGGCCATCACCGAGATTCTTCACGACGACGCCACCGGACGCCGTCGAGGCATCTTGGAGCAGACCGAAATGGGTTTGGCGGAGCGATTCAGCCGCCTCACGGTCAAGGGCGGATGTGAGCGCGGTCGAACCCACAAGGTCCGTGAACAACAGCGTGACCGTCTGCGTATCTGTCATCCCGACCCTCGAGGCGCCAGGTTACGCGTCGGCCGAACAGCAATGCGGCGCCGCGTTACCGGGCGAGGTCGACGTCGATGCTGACGATCTCGACGGCACCATCGGCACCGAGCTGCCCGACAACGGCGATCGCGTGCACGAGCGTTCCGGTCACGATCAAGACCCGGTAGTCCGACCGTCCCTCGATGAGCGACGCCAAGTCGTCGAAGCGCGTGGCGAACATGTCGACGATGGCGAGCAGTTCGATCGTCAGGAAGTCCGTCAGCGACGGCTCCCCGAGTGGACCACGTTCCGTTCCGAGAACTTCTTCGAGCTCTTCGAATACGTCTCGCGCGACCCTGACGATCCTTCTGTCCGGGCTGTTCACGTCGTGGTCGAGCGTTCCCGCGCGATCCGTTCTTCAACACGCGCACGTGCACGCGCGACGAGCTCCGGTGGCGCTTGATCAAGGTCCCAGACGATGCTGGCGGCGAACGCCTCGTCCTGCTCGGCGGGCGTCATCTGCTCGAACTCCGCTGCCGTGATCACCTTCCGCTCCACGAACCAGATCCTACCGACCGTCTGCCACACCTACGTCGGTCACCGACTCCACTGATTCGTTCCGACCCGGCCGACTCCGGATACCCGCACGATCGAGCAGGTTCAGCACCGTCCCCGCCGATACACCAAGCTCAGCGCCAACCCGCACGAGCGAAAGGCCGGACTCGTACAGCTCGCGGGCGGCATCCGCATCAGCATCGACGCGGTAGCGGATGCGGATGCCGATGCCGGCGCCCTGGAGCGCTCGAACCACAGTCGTTCGGTGAACCCGAACTCGCGGGCCAGCCCGTTCGCCGACTCGCCCTCGCGATAGCGCTCGACGAGCTCCGATCGTTGCGAATCGGTCAATCTCGCCTGTTTCTGGCGGAGCGATGGGGCGGGTCGATGGGACGCCCTGTCACGCCCTTGACCAGAGAGAACGCGCCGTAGACGTGCAACGATGCTGGGGTTGGAGTAACGACCCAGCACCTCCACCAGAAGGGTCTTACTAGAACCCTTGCCGGACAGAGCCGCGACGAGAAGGGTCCGTCGTCGGGCGGGCTCGGGGTGTCTGCCCGTCTTCGCGCACTCCAGCGTCGCGTCGGTCTCGAAGCCGCGTGTGATGCCCGTCACCTGTCTGCTGTGACCTGATGATGCCCGGCGAGATGACCGGTACCGTCGCGAAACGGCTGCATTCGCAGGGTCTTTTGGGGCACAGGTGGGGAAACGACCGGGGTTCATCGCGAGGTCGCTGCGGCGAGGCGTCACCGTGTGTGTCGTGTCGGCGTTGCTCGGCGTTGTATCGGCACCTTCTGCGTGGGCACTCGTGCCTGGCGCGCCCGACACACCCACCGTGACCGCCGGCAACGCCCAGATCACCGTCAGCTTCACCCCACCCGCCGACGACGGCGGCAGCCCCATCACCAGCTACACCGCTACCTGCAGCGACGGGATCACCCCCACCCCCACCAGCGGCCCCGCCTCACCCCTCACCGTCACCGGACTCACCAACGGCACCAGCTACACCTGCACCGTCACCGCCACCAACAGCGACGGCGACAGCCCACCCTCCCCCGCCTCAGCCCCAGCCACACCTGCCGCGGCACCGGATGCGCCAAGCAACGTGACCGTCGCGGCGACGCTCACCTCGACGACGGTCAGCTTCACACCCGGCGCCGCCAACGGAAGCCCGATCACGTCATACCGAGCGCAATGCATCTCGACCAACGGCGGCACGAGCGGATTCTCGATCGGCGCCGCCTCACCCATCACCGTCAGCGCGCTCACCACCGGACGCACCTACACCTGCACCGTCACCGCCACCAACGCGATCGGCACCAGCCCCCCGTCGGCACCATCATCACCGGTGACGCTGTCCGGCGCGCCGGGCGCGCCGACGGCGTTGACGGTCGTCCCCAGCGTCACGTCTGTGAGGGTCGGGTTCATGCCGGGAGCCGCCAACGGCAGCCCGATCACGTCATACCGAGCGCAATGCATCTCGACCAACGGCGGCACGAGCGGATTCGCGATCGCCACAGCCTCACCCATCACCGTCAGCGCGCTCACCACCGGACGCGCGTATTCGTGCACCGTCAGTGCGACCAACGCCGAGGGCACGAGCGCACCATCCGCACCGGTTCGTGTGACGGTCGGCGCGCCGGCGGCACCGGCGATCCTGCGCATGATCTCGCTTCCGAACGGACTCGCTATCGCGGTCATACCGGGAGCCGACAACGGCTCGTCGATCATCAGCTACCGCGCGCGCTGCACGTCCTCGAACGGTGGTTTCCCGGGCTACCCGCTTCGTGTCGCGAGCCCGATCATCGTGTCGGAGTTGACACCCGGCGCGACCTACACGTGCGCGGTCAGCGCCAACAACCTGCGCGGCGAGGGACCGGCGCGCGTCAGCGGGGCGGTGGTCGTCGGCGCCGCGTTCAGCCCAACGGTGTGCAGTGGGGCAGCCGGTACCGTCACGATGTCGCCCGGGATCGCGATGACGTCCGGGAAACCGCAGACGATCGCCCTCGACGCGTTGGTGACGACGTGTTCGGGCGGGTACGTCACGGCGGGACGGGTGCGAACGTCGTTCCGTTCGTCCACGGCGATGACGTGCCGCAACGCGACCGCGATGACGAGCGGTGGCTCGGGTCGGATGAATTGGCGCGCGCCACGCGGCATGGGCAGTTCTGACGTCACCATGCGGTTCGTGTTCGTCTCGTCCAGCGGTCACTCGACGAAGGTGCACTTCTACGGCACGGTCACCTCGAAGGCAAACCTGTTCACGGCGCGCCACATCTCGGGCAATCTGTGGGTCAACCGCGGGCTCAATTCGATCGACAGTGGTGGGGACTGCAGGAACGTGCAACGCATGACGAACTTCACCGTCACCTCCATCAAGTTCTCGATCCGCTGACGGCACGACCCGCGCGACAACGGGACCACCGCACAGCGAGGCCAGCACTCGACGTCACACCGACACACCGCGAGTGCACCATCGAATGCCGGGCGCTTCCGGGTCTCGAGCATCGTGACGCTGGCCGGGGAAATCCGAGTCGACACCGGAGCGCTCACGCGAGTACGAACGCCACGAGCGGGCCGTCAAGCCCGCTTCGGAGTCGCATCGGCGCGAGGGAGGCAAGGATCGTGAGCGACGTCGCCGAAGGTGAGGCGGTCTTCCGGTTCGATTCGTTGTTCGACCCGGCGTTCGCCCGGGCACCGCAGCCGTACTTCCAGCGGATGCGCGACACCAACCCGGTGATGCGCACGCCCTCGATCTTCAGCGACGCCGGTTCGGCCGTCTTCGTCGCCCGGCACGACGACGTCGAGCAGGTGCTGCGCGACCCCGAGAGGTTCTCATCGAAGTGGGCACCTGACCTCCCGTTCGGCTTCCCGATGATCCCGCTCAACATCGATCCTCCCGATCATCTGCGTTACCGGCGACTGCTCGATCCGATGTTCGGTCCGCGCCGGATCAACGCGATGGAGGATGACATCGCTCAGCGGGCGAACGCGCTGATCGACGCGTTCATCGAACGCGGCGAGTGCGAATTCAGCCGCGACTTCGCGATCCCACTGCCGTGCGGTGTCTTCGTCGATCTCATGGGCATGCCGCCGGACGAGATCGACGACTTCATTCGCTGGAAGGAACAGATCCTGCGCGGTTCGGGTGCGGCGATGATGTCGACCGAGGACGAGGTGCGTCTCGGCGCTCAGCGCGAAGCCAACGACCGCTTCATCCGGTTGATCGAGGAACGTCGTCGCGAACCTCGCGGCGACCTGCTGACCGAGATGCTGCACGCCGAGTTCGCCGGGACACGCTTTTCACAGGAGGAACTACTCGGCATCTTGCACCTACTCCTTGTTGCCGGCCTCGACACCGTGACCGACAGCCTGAGTTGCTTCTACGCGTTCCTCGCGCAGCACTCTGATCATCGCCGACGGATCGTCGACGACCCCGACATCATCCCGAACGCGGTCGAGGAGATGCTGCGCTACGAGTCGCCGGTCCCGTTCGTACCGCGGATCGCCGCGGCAGCGAGCCGGCTCAGCGGGACGAACATCGAGCCGGGCGATCAGCTCGTGTTGCTGATCGGCTCGGCGAACACCGACGAGCGCGCTCACGACGACGCGGACCGTGTGGACTTCGACCGCGAAGCAATCCGACACTTCGCGTTCGGCGCCGGCATCCACCGGTGCCTCGGGTCGCACCTCGCCCGACTGGAATTGCGAGTGAGCCTTCGCGAATGGCATCGCCGGATCCCCGAGTACCGCTTGCGCGACGGCGTCGAGCTCGAGTTCTCGCCGGTGCTCCGGCAGGTCGAACACCTCCCGCTCGTGTTCGGGTGACCCCCGCACCCCCGGAAATCGCCGCGACCTCCGATGCGCCGAACCCTCCCGCGGCATGCGGTCGAGTGCCAGACTCCTTCCGTGCGCGATCCGATCGACACGAGCGCAGGCATCCCCCACGAGACGTTCGTCGAACTGCGGGCGAGCTGTCCCGTGGCGCCAACGACCTCGGGCGCGATGTTCCTGTCGCGTCACCCCGACGTGCTCGCGGCGACCCGCGACATCGAGTCGTTCCAGGCCAACTTCCGCGACGCCGGTGTGATCGTCCCGCCCGAGGAGCAGCTCATCAGCGAGATCGCCGAGCCCCGCCACGGCAAGATCCGCCGCATCATCAACTCCGCGATCGCGCAGCACCGGATCGGGCGCGTTGAACCATACGTCAGGCGGCTGTGCAACCGGCTGCTCGACGGCATCCTCGAACGCCGCGAGACGAACCTCGTCGCCGACTACGTCACGCCGGTGCCGGCCAGCGTGATCGCACATCTGCTCGGCGCCGACGAAGCCGATCACCCGCGGTTCGCGGCGTGGTCCGACCTCGTCGTCCAGTCCGCGTACGCCACCAAGAACCGACGCGACGACGGCGTCGACGGGGAAGGTCTCGCTGGAGTCGCACCCGACTTCACCGACTACATCGATGCGATGATTCGCATGCGGCGTGACGCGGTCGACCCGCCCGACGACTTCGTGACCCGACTGCTGCACACCGAGGTTGACGGGCAGCGGCTGACCGACCTCGAGATGCGCACGCAGTTGGCGTTCTTGTTGATCGCCGGCAACGAGACCACCCGTCACCTCATCGCGAATCTGCTCGAGCGGCTCGCGCTCGAACCCGACGTACTCGACCGCCTCCACGCCGATCCGACGCTCGTCGCCACAGCCGTCGAAGAATCGCTGCGCATCGATCCACCCATTCATGTGCTCATACGTGATTGCATCCGCGACGTCACCGTGGCCGGCACGGATCTGGCCGCAGGTACGAAGGTCGCGTTCGGGCTCGCAGCGGCGAACCGCGACGAACGTGTCTACGAGGAGGCCGACGCCTTCCGACTCGATCGACCGAACATGCGCGACCACCTCGCGTTCGGCGGAGGACCGCACGTGTGTCCCGGCGCCTCGCTCGCCCGGCTCGAGGGCCGGGTCGCGGTCGAAGTCTTCGTCGAAAGGGTTCGCTCGGTGCGCCTGGCCGACGACTACCGCAGAGAACTCGTCCCGGTGTTCTGGGCGAACGGACCGCGGGCGTTGCCCGCAAACGTCGAACCACGCTGACCCGCGGACGCGCGCCCGCCATCCATTTCACGGTTCTGTCGGCGTTTTCGGTTGCCTGAGCAACGACTTCGGCGATAGAAGCCGTGACTGCGGGGGCCGGTCCGGCCACTCGTCCAAGAAGGCGTCGTAGCCCTCTTCGCGCGTCACAACACGCAGATCGAGGTCGCTCCATGCGCTTCGATAGCCGATAGGTACGTCCCGGAGCGACCAGACCGACCCGACCGACCAGTTCTGCCGGTCCTCCCCTTCTCGGGCCGACCCGGGCCGTCTCGGAGCTCCAAGTCGCGCCTTGTCTGCGGGTCTGAGCCTCGGCAAGGCTCGATCCGTGGCAGACGACGACGGCGCCAGGCTCCCGGCGGTCGAGTTCGGCGAGTGGTTGGAGACGTTCCGGTCCGCGCTGCGGAGGCGCTCGGACGCCGCGGTGCCCTGCGCCGGTTGCACGGCGTGCTGTCGCTCATCGCAGTTCGTCCTCGTCGAAGCCGACAAAGTCGCGACGCTCGCCCGGATACCTGCCGCGTTCCGCTTCGCCGCGCCGCGCCGGCCGCGCGGCGACGTCGTGATGGGATACGACGCGCAGGGCCACTGCCCGATGCTCATCGACGATCGCTGTTCGATCTACGACGCGCGGCCGCGCGCATGCCGAACGTTCGATTGTCGGGTGTTGACGGCGACGAGAACCGACGATCCGGACCATCCGCTCATCGCTGCGCGTGCGGGCGAGTGGGGCTTCACGATGTGCGGCCCCCCAGACGCGAGAACCCGAGAGCAGGTCAGCCTGATCGCGGCGTTCCTCGGCGCGCACCGCTCCGACCTTCCCGAGGGCACGGTGCCATCGGCGGCCGCAGCGCGCGCCGCGCTAGCGATCGCCCTGCTCGATCACCTCGGACCATCGGCAGCCGGAACGGCCGCGCCAGGTCTCCCCGAATTCGCCACCGCACTGCGCGAGCTCACCGCGGGCGCAGGTCGGGGTGCGGACGGCGCGCAGACCACCGTACTCTCCGAGCGGGACGCGACGGCATGAACCCACCCAGGCCGGCGCGTCAGCCAGCACCTCGAGGCCGCAAGTCTTACCCGTGGGATCCTTGACCGCCACGTTCGCGTCGGCGTCTCAACTCGACGCGCGACGCTACGGCCACGAACGAACGGAGTTTCGATGACGTCGCACGACTCACCCACGTCTCCGCGCGGTTCGCGGATCGCCGATCGCGACACGGCTCGCGCGAGCCGCGCGCCGCGCGCCGCGCGCAATCGTTGCGGGTCTGGGCCTGGCGTTCCTCCCCGCCGGGCTCCAGGCCGCGCTGTGGCCGCGCAGCTTCTTCGACGACTTCCCGCTCGGGCGCGGCTGGATCGTCGCGTCGGGCGACCTCTACAACGAGCACCTCGTGCGCGACGTCGGAGCGCTGTTCCTCGCGCTCGGCATCGTGTCGATCTGGGCGTGGTGGCGACCTGCGCTGTGTACACCGGCTGCGCTTGCATGGGTCGTCCAGGGCAGCTGGCATCTCGCGTTCCATGTGCGGCACCTTGACGCCTTCGAGGGCATCGACCTGGCCGGCATGCTCGGATCGCTCGTCCTCGCACCGCTCGCCGCGTCGCTCGCGCTCGGGCTCGAGCTTCGCCTCCGACGAACCTGAGCCGGCGTCCGGAGCCTCACCGAACTCTCGACCTCGAGTCGAGATCGACGATTCGCGGGCGGCTCGACCTTTGGACCGGCGCCGCCCCGCATCAAAGGATCGGCCAGGAATCTGCGCAAAAAGTCAGAACTTTCTTTGGAATACCTTGTAGGTCCTAAGCCCCTATATTGCGCGGACTTCCGTTGGCGGCTTCACTGATCGGGTCCCTGTCAGGCGGCGGAGGCCGCGCCCGGCTCCGCGCCGGTCGCGACCCTCGGGTCGGGACCACAAGAGGCGATCCACATACCCACAGGTGGGGGGAACAATGGGAATCAAAGTGTTCGGCGTTCTGCGGCGCGACGAGGCGGACTACTACGACCTCGATCGGCCGTCCGGGCGGAGGCGACCGTGGCTGCGGCCGCTCGCCATGATCATGTCATTGGCGCTGGTCGCGGCGGGCGCGGTGTCGAACTTCCGATCCGAGCCTGTGGGCGCACTCGCGCCTGCCGGAGCCGGCTTCGAGGTGACGCCGGCTGACCTCGCCTTCATCCTGGAGCAGATCCAGATCGCCGAGGCGCACGTCGCCAACACGACGCCCGCGACCGGGCCGTGCGGCGCGCTGGTTGGAACGGGTCCGAACCAGATCCCGAGCCCGCTGCTTGCCTTCGGTTTGCGTACGGTGGACGGCAGCTGCAACCACCTGCAAGCCGGGCAGGAGCACTTCGGCGCGGCGAGCCGCATCTTCCCGCGCCTCACCACACCCCAGTTCCGCGCCGCCGAGGTGACGCCGCCAATGTTCGGTCCGCCGAACCCGACGTCGTATGCGCAGACGAGCGGCCTCGTGTTCGACTCGCAGCCGCGGACCATCTCCAACCTGATCGTCGACCAGACCGCGACGAACCCTGCGGCGGTCGCAGTCGCCGAGGCACCGTTCCGCACGTTCCTGGGTGAGCCGGTGTCGGCGTGCCTGGACGCGACGAACACCAACCCCGTTGGCTGCAATGTGCCGTTCGGCGACACCTTGCCGATCGAGAACGTGACGACCGACGTCGGTCTGTCGCCGCCGTTCAACACGCTGTTCACGTTCTTCGGCCAGTTCTTCGATCACGGCGTCGACAAGATCACCAACGGCGGCAACGGCACGGTCATCATCCCGCTGCAATCCGACGACCCGCTCTTCGACCCGACGCCGGGCGCGCCCAACTTCATGGCGCTCACTCGCGGTACGCAGATCGGTGGCGTGCACGAGGCCGAGAACACCAACTCGCCGTTCGTCGACCAGAGCCAGACCTACACGTCGAAC
>Ga0233425_10001287_pt1 | contig 57722 bp, 46 predicted proteins | sample Watercolumn_Towu_2_FD_181712 | JGI IMG/M metagenome (GOLD analysis project Ga0233425, IMG submission 181712) | Freshwater microbial communities from Lake Towuti, South Sulawesi, Indonesia - Watercolumn_Towuti2014_140_MG | ecosystem: Environmental > Aquatic > Freshwater > Lake | place...
CGCTTCATCATGTCGGGCTTCGCCGCGCCGGCGCTGGACAAAGTGCGGGTCGCCATCATCGGCCTCGGCCAGCGCGGCCCGGCCCACCTGAACATCCTGCGGCGCATCGAAGGCGTCGAGATCAAGGCGCTCTGCGATATCCGCCCCGAAAAAACGGCGGCGGCGAAGAAGCGGCTGGACGGCACCGCACACAACCCGGCGCTGTTCACGGGACCGGAAGATTGGAAGAAGGTGTGCGAGCGCGACGACATTGATTTGGTGTTCGTGACGACGCCCTGGTATATGCACGCGCCGATGGCCGTCTATGCGATGAACCACGGCAAACACGTCGCCTCCGAAGTGCCGGCGGCGGGGACCATCGAGGAATGCTGGGAGTTGGTCGAGACCGCCGAGCGGACGCGGAAGCATTGCATGATGATGGAGAACGACAGCTACATGGCGTTCCAGTTGATGACGCTGAACATGGCGCGTCAGGGGTTCTTCGGCGAGGTGGTGCACGCCGACTGCGCCTACAACACCAGCAAGATGAAGAACAATTTCAACAAGAACATGTATTGGGACATGTGGTGGTTGAAACTGTATGGCTCCAGACGCGGAAACATCTACCCGACACACGGCCTCGGCCCGGTCGCCCAGATCATGAACATCAACCGGGGCGACAAGTTCGAGTTCCTCGTCTCCGTCGAGAGCAACGATTTCATGATGCAGGCGCGGGCGAAGGAACTGGCGGCGACAGATGCGTTCTTCAAGCCGTTTGCCGAAAAGACCTATCGCGGCAACATGAGCGTCACCACCATCCGCACGACGATGGGACGCACCATCATGCTCCAGCACGACGCCACCTCCCCATCGCCGCACAACATCATGCACGGCATTTACGGGACCAAGGGGGCAGCGCTCTACGACCCGCAACCGCCGCGGCTTGCCACGGGCAACCACCAGTGGGTTTCGGAACAGGAATACAAAACGTTGGTGGAGAAATACACGCCGAAGATCGCTCGTCGCCTGAGCGAACTCGCCAGCCAGATGAAGGCCGGTCACGGCGGCAGCGATCTCTTGGAAGACTGGCACCTGATTGATTGTCTGCGCAACGGATTGCCACTCGATCAAGACGTTTACGATGCCGCGGCATGGAGCGCGATTGTTCCGTTGAGTGAATGGTCTGTCCTGCACCGCTCCAATTCCGTTGACGTGCCCGACTTCACCGTCGGCGCATGGAAGACGAACAAACCGAACATGGACATCAACCTTGAACGCGGTGGAAACACCAAAGTGGTGGTCTAGCTTTATGAAGCATGCTTTTGTCGCGCTGTTACTGTTTTCACAGACCGTGGTGCACGCCGCCGAACGCACCATCCTGTTCGTGGATGACGAGGACGTCCTCTACCGCTCCGGCACTCGGAAGGAGGTCGTGCCGCTACGTAAGTTTGCGGGTAATCCCGTCATCGCGCCGGACAAACCGTGGGAAGGGATGATTGGTTGGGTGAGCGTTTACCGGAATCCCGCGACGGGAAAATGTCAGATGTGGTATCAGGCGTACAACGAGAAGCGCACCGAAGACAAACGGCTCAAGTGTGTGGTGGCCTACGCCGAATCCGCCGATGGCAAGACGTGGACGAAACCCAAGTTGAAGTTGTTCCCCTATTACGAAGTAGAGGAGACGAACATTGTGCTGATCGGCGGGCCGAATGGCTACGGCGACCGTTACTGCAATTCGGTTCTCGTGGACCCTCGCGATCCCGACCCGGCGCGGCGTTACAAGATGGTCTATTACGACTGGGAGCCGGATGATGAGCGGAATCTCGGCGCGGGCATGCGCGTGGCGTTTTCAGCGGATGGCATTCATTGGAAAAAACACGAAGGTATGGTTCACAAGACCCAGTTCGGGGCCAAAGGCAAACAGGTTCCGTTCGCCGGCGAGAGCGTCTATCTCGAAGGCCCGATCAAACACGGCAGGCCGAGCAAAAGCTGGCTGGTGCCGATGTCCATGTCCGACGCGCAGGATGTATTCTACGACGACTTGAAGGGCTGCTACGTGAGCTACGGCAAAATGTGGATACAGGGGCCGGATGGCGGCACGCATTGGAAACACGGCATGGGCCGCATCGAGAGCAAGGACTTCATCCATTGGTCGAAACCGCAGTTCCTCCTCTGCGTGAATGACAACGATCCGCCGCAGGTCGAGTTCCACACGTCGCCCGTGTTCCTTTACAACCGACAGTATTTCTCGCTGAACCAAATCCTCAACCGCTCCGCCGGCGTCATGGACATCGAATTGATGAGCAGCCGCGACGGTTTCCACTGGGATCGCCCGTATGCCGGTGTTCATTTCCTCGAACGCGGCAAGGGCGCGGTGTTCGACGCAGCGACGCTGTTGAGCAACGGTACGCCGTTGTTCGTCGGCGACGAAATCTGGTTCTACTACGGCGGCTATCGCGGCACGGCCATCGGGGCCGTCGGACTCGACCGGCAGGTGATCGGCGCGAAGGATTATTTCAGCGGCATCGGGCTGGCGATGATGAAGAAGGATCGCTTTGTCGCGGTCGTTCCCGACCCGAGGATTGGCCTGCGCAACAGCCTCAAGGTGTCGCGTGACACCGTTGGAAAACCCGCGCCGAAACTCGCGAAGCCAAACACCATTGGTCAAGTCACGTTGCGTCCGCTCGACTTGAGCAACGTCCGCGGCATCACGATCAACGCCGACGCCACGAAGGGTAAAGTCGCCGTCGAAGTGTTGAATGAGGATGGGTTCCGCGTGCGCGGTTTTTCCAAGGACGACGCCATTCCGGTGACGGGCGATTCGCTCGCCGCGACAGTCACGTGGAAGGAGCGGAATCTCAGCCAGTTGAAGCCGGGCCGCTACATGCTGCGTATCCACCTCGACAACGCCAAACTCTTTGCCTGCACACTACAATGATGTCAGCCGAATGGTGTCAACCGAATGAACAACTCCGTATATTCGTCTGATACCATTCGGCTGACATTCCTCCTCATGTTCCTCACAGGAGTTGCGTCAGCGGAAACATTGTTGTTTGTGGACGACCATGAAGTCCTCTATCGCTCCGGCACGATGCGGATTGTTCATCAGTTGGAGAAGTTCAAAGGCAACCCGGTCATCACGCCCGACAACCCGGAACGTCCGTGGGAGAAAACTCTCGGTTGGGTCAGCGTTTATCGCGACCCGCGGACCGGGAAGATGCAGATGTGGTATCAGGCCTATTCGGGAAAAGGCGCCGAGGACAAACGTTTCAAATGCGTCGTCGCCTACGCCGAGTCCAGCGACGGCATCACGTGGATCAAACCGAAGCTGAAACTGTTCCCCTACGAAACGCGCGGCTTTAACGTCAAGGAATCGAACATCGTCCTCATCGGCGCGCCGAATGGCTACGGCGACCGTTACGCCAACTCAGTCGTAGTCAACCCCGAAGAAACCGACACGGCGAAGAAATACAAGATGGGCTACTACGACTGGAACGTAGGCGAAGGCGCCGCCGGCGTGCCCGGCCTCTGCGTGGCGTTTTCTCCTGATGGCATTCATTGGTCGAAACAGAACGGTGTCTTGATGAACACCACTTTCGGTGCCAAGACCATGCCGCCGCCTTTCGAGGACGAGAACGTCTATTTTCATCTCAAGAACCCCGATGGCCGCGAGTGGCGGCAGTGGCGTTATCCGATGTCGCTCAGCGACGCCGTGGATGTGCTCTGGGATGCGCGGCTCAAACGCTACGTCATCTACGGCAAGATGTGGATCGGCGGCCCCGACGGTGGCATCAACTGGAAACATGGCATGGGCCGCAGTGAGAGTGTGGATTTCCTGCACTGGTCGAAGCCGCAACTGATTGCCTACCCCGATGAGAAAGATCCCGCTAACCTCGAATTTCACACCTCGCCGGTCTTCATCCATGAGGGTGTTTATTTCTCGCTCAATCAGCTTTTCACCCGCGAGAACTTGACCCTGGACATTGAACTGATGACCAGTCGCGACGGTCTTCGCTGGAGTCGCACACGGCAACTCGTCCTTGCGCGCGGCGGCAAGAAGTTTTTCGACGCCAGCTTTCTGATTACGAACGGCAATCCCATCATGATGGGCGATGAAATGTGGTTCTACTACGGCGGCAACCGGGGCATTGTGCGCTTTCCCAATCCCGACGAGAAGGAAATGCCAAAACGCGCCACGGAATTCGGCAGCGGCATCGGCCTAGCCAAGATCAAGCGCGACCGTTTTGCTGGCATTGCGCCCGATCCACGCGCTACGCTCCGGAACTGGAATCCCAACGATCCCAATCGGAAACCCGAGCCTCGCGCCAACACCATCGGCCAGATCACGCTGAAGCCGCGCACTCTCAGCGGCGTGAAGGCCATCACACTCAACGCCGACGCCTCGAAAGGGGCCGTGCGCCTCGAAGTGTTGACCGAGGACGGCTACCGCGTGCGCGGCTTCACCAAGGACGACGCTGTGCCGATGTCAACCGACGCCCTGGCCCACGAGGCGCGCTGGACGGAAAAACAAATCAACGACCTGCCGCCCGGCCGCTACATGCTTCGCGCGCACCTGCAACAGGCTGAACTGTTCGCCATCACACTGAAATGAAACTCTTCGCAACAGTTTTGCTGCTGGTCCCGCTGGCCATGCTTCGCGCTGCCGATGCAAAACGGGTTGGCGCGGCCATGCTGCCACCTGAAATCGAACCGATTCAGGCGCCGTTCGCGATGCGCCAACCGACGCGGCCCGTTTTCCCCAACCGGATCGTCAACATCCGCGACCACGGGGCGGTGAGCGACGGCAAGACTCCGTGCACTGCGGCGATCGCGCGCGCCATCGAGGCGTGCTCCAAGGCCGGCGGCGGACGAGTGCTGGTGCCGGCGGGAACCTGGCTGACCGGCGCGGTCCACTTGAAGAGCAACATCGAGTTGCATCTGGAGAAGCATGCTGTGTTGTTGTTCAGCACCGATCCGAAGGATTACCTGCCGGTGGTGTTTACCCGCTGGGCCGGGTTTGAGTGTTACAATTACTCGCCTCTGGTCTATGCGCGGGATTGCGAGAACATCGCCATCACAGGCCGAGGCAAACTCGCCGGACAAGGAAAGTCGTGGTGGGACTGGGTCAAGCGTCAGGACGAGATGGCTGCGATTCTGTTGGATTATGGCCGACGCGGCGTGCCCGTCGCGCAACGAATCTTCGGCAGCCCGGACAGGCCGTTGCGCCCGCAATTTTTCTCGCCCATCAATTGCCGCAATGTGCTGATAGAGGGTGTCTCGCTCGACGCCGGACCGTTCTGGACCATCCAATGCGTCTATTGCGAAAACGTCATCGTCCGTGGCGTGACCGTCGCTAACGCCGGTCCCCCAAGAGGTCCCAACAATGACGGCATCAACCTCGACTCCTGCCGAAACGCGCTGGTGGAGTATTGCACGCTGGACACCGGCGACGACTGCATCTGCTTGAAGTCCGGGTTGAACGAAGACGGCTGGCGCGTGGGTCGTCCCACGGAAAACGTCGTCATCCGTTACTGCCTCACCAAGCGCGGCCACGGCGGCGCGGTGATCGGCAGCGACATGTCGGGCGACGTGCGGCGCGTGTTGGTGCACGATTGCGTGTACGACGGAACACTGTACGGGATACGTCTGAAGAGCGCGCGTGGCCGCGGAGGCGTGGTCGAGGACGTGTGGGTTCGCGGGATTACGATGAAGAACATTGTAGCGAGCGCAGTGTTGATCAACACTTTCTACAAAGCTTGGGCCGTCACCAGTGACGGCAAAGCCCCGTTGTTTCGCAGAATCCACATTCAGGATGTCTCTTGCGAAGGGGCGCGCGCCGCCGTGGAACTCACGGGGCTGCCCGAACAACCCGTCGAGAACGTGACTTTGCAACGCCTCACGATTTCAGCCAAAACCGGCCTCAGTGCAACCGATGTCAACGGATTGATCTTGTCGAACGTGAGCATCAGGGCAGCCAGCGGTCCGCCTTTGCAGATGAGAAACTGCCGCGATGTGGTACAAGACCGCAAATGACCCCGAGCCAACATGACCACTCGTTGTTGCCGGTGGAGATCGTGCTCCATCCGTCGTGGTGGCACGCCCACGCCGGCATCAGTTTCGACGAAGACTTTTTCTACCACCCGGCCAAACGTGTCGAGAGTGAACGTCGCATGGAGTCGGTGCTGCACGAACGATTCGGTCGGCACGGCCTCGGCGCGGATCATGAACGCAATCTGCCGGTCATCGGCGCGGTTCACAACGCCGCCGGTTACCTGCTCTCCGAGATGCTGGGCTGTGAAGTCCGTTACCGGGCCGACGCCCCGCCGGATATCGTGCCGGCAAATCGCGAACAGCTAAACGTGGATTCCGAAGCGGCGTTTCACAGTGCTGCATTCAAGCGGTTCGAGCGGCTTCGCGACGCGCTGAAAACGCGACACGGTTACGTGTTCGGCGACATCAACTGGTCCGGTATCCTCAACATCGCGCTCGATCTGCGCGGACAAGGGTTGTTCCTCGATATGGCCGATTCGCCAGCGCAGGTCGCGACAGCGTTCCGGAACATCGCAGCGGTCATCGAACGGTTCGCCACCGGCATCGAGGCCGAGACCGGCAGCAACTCCATCTCCGTCAACCGCACCGTGCGTCACTTCCGCCAGCCGGTGTTTTTGCACTCGGAGTGTTCCAACACGATGATCTCGACGGCGGACTACGAACGCTTTGTCTTGCCGATTGACGCGGCGTGGAGCAAGCGTCACCGTCCGTTCGGCATTCATCACTGCGGCAAAGATCCGCACCGTTTCGCCGCGAGCTACGCGAAAGTGCCGCACCTCGATTTCCTCGATGTTGGCTGGGGCGGCGACGTTGCGGAAATTCGCAAGCATCTGCCCAACACCTTCCTGAACATCCGCCTCGACCCCGTCGGCATCACGCGCCAGACGCCGGACGAGATTCGCACAACCATTATCCGGCTGGTCGGCCAATCAGCAAACCCGTGGCTGACCGGCGTCTGTTGCATCAACATGGACAACACCGTCACCGACGCGCAGGTCGCGGCAATTTTCGACACCGTCGAAGAACTACGGCAAACGTTATGAACAAAACACGCTTTCTGATTTTGGTGGCACTGTTGCTTGGTGTGGAGAGTGCGCTGTCCGATATGATGAAAGATTCGCCGGTGACATTTCCGGAGAAGGGCGCATTGCCGTCGAAGAATCCGACGGATGTTCAAACGTGGCGGGAGGTGCTGGAAAAGGATTACTCGATCTTCGGTACACCACAGCGGTCGCTGGCGCAGATTGCGAAAATCCAATCCGAGATGGTGAAGGGGCAGTTCACACCACCCAAGACGGACTGGACGCGTTTGAAACGGACGCGACGTGTTCTCACAGGAGGCGGTGACCTTCACTTCTTCGCAATGGGCGACAGCATCGTCAACGACACGATGCGGTCGGGCTGGCTGGCGAAGTTGGCGGAGGCGTATCCGAAGGCGAAGATTCGTGGCACCGTCTATGTGCGTGGCGGCGGCAATTGCCAGCACTACAAGGAGGAAAGTCGCATTGCGAAGAACGTCATCCCGCGCAAGCCCGACCTTGTGTTCATCGGCGGCATCAGCCAGCGTGACATCGGGGCCATCCGCGAATGCATTCACCAGTTGCGCGCTGGATTACCGGAGTTGGAAATCCTGCTGGCCAATGGGGGATTCGGGTCGGAGGATCCGCGCGAGCAGGCGACGTTGGCAAAGATCAAAGACCCCGCTGGCTTCACGGAGTCGCTGAAGAAGCTCGCTGCCGAGGAGCGATGTGCGTTCCTCGACATGCGGACGCCGTGGATCGAGTACATGAATTCAACGAAGGTGCATCCGCACGTCTTCTATCGCGACCGGGTTCACGCCAACGAGTTTGGCGAACAAATCCTGTCGAAGATTCTGATGGTGTTTTTCAGGCCGTGAAAGGGGCGGCTAGTTGACGCGCACGACCTCGACGGTTTCGAGGCGCTGCGAAGGCAACGTTACGCGAATGCAGGCGCGGGTTTTCAATTCCATCTCGCGGTCACCGACGCGGTAGCGGCCGGGGTCGAGTTCCCACAATCGCAGGCCGACTTCGCGCGGCTGTGAATCGAAGTTGAACAGGGCGAGTTTCAGGTGCCAACTTTTGTACAAACAAAAAGTTAGCGGACGGCAGTGAGTGCAACCAAGGCAATTTGCAAGCCAGGGATGCCTTGTTGGGGGATGATTTCGATGGACTTGATCTCATCGTCCGGATACGGATTCACCCATTCATAAGCCTGAAGGTTCACGGCTTCTCCATCTCGTGTGCATCCTTCCCACGCGAGCACAGAATTCCACCTATAACCATGGGACCATTGTTCATACGGAGTTTCGCGTTTGGCTTCGGATAACCAATGCGTTGCATTTTGAGATGTAATGCGCGCCTCCGCCCGTTGCCCGCTGGCGTACGTCACGCTGTACCTTCCAAAGGTTTCCTTTTTTACACCTGGAGCTGTGAGGCTCAGCGTCTGAAGAAAGATAAGGCTCTTTGCCTTCGTTCGGACAGGGATTATGCCGTGTCCATTTGCTTTGTCGCCAGCGGTAACGATGACACATTTCTTGCCAATTTGATAATCCACGCCGAAGAGCCGCACGTTTCCCACCGGCAGGTACGCCAAATCATGTCTCGATCCTCCACCAAACCAAGCCTCCTCACTGCCTGAAATGGCGCGATTTGCAACTGATTCAAGGCTCACCGGCATAAAGGTCGAGCCGCGAATGCGTGAAGGCTTATGTTTGTCCAGAAGCGACGCTGCCAGCACCGCCTCTGGCCACCATGCAAGATGAACCGGATCCGGTTGGGCGAGATTCCAAGCGGTCGTCACTCCAAGGACCGAATTTGCAGCGGGCGCACGCAGGCCAAGAAACCCCCAAGTGGTGACAAGCAGACCCAACTGGTTGAGTCGTTTCAACTCCTGCACCATGTAGTAGTTGTTTGTGTTGCCTTTATGCGGACAGCCCACGACGCGGAATCCCTGATCTGCAAAATGCTTCACTGCGGGATACTTGGTAACGTTTTCATAGTGCCATGCAGCAATAATAACGTCCTTGCGAATCTTCTCCAAGGCGGGGTGGGTAATAAATCGGCGAGGACTGCTGTTGGCAGCGGTCACCCCGAGTGGTCCCCATCGCGCCTTTTCCAGCAGGCTGTCGCTCCAAAGCATTGTTTGGACGTTTCGTTGCGCCAACCAGCCGGCGATTTTGTTCACATCGTTCGCAAACAGGTCTGCTGGCGGAATCTTGCGGCACACCGGGCAAGCTGCCATTCCGACAATCTCGTCATGCCCGATATGAATTGTTCGGCATTTTGTCGCCTCGATAATCTCTTGCATCATGTCAAAAATAATCGTGTATGTTTCCGGACGGTTTGGGCAGTAGGCGCCTTCATCAAGCTGCGTGGGCTTTCGTTCCGGCTCTTCCGCGATCTCCGGGTGAGCTGTGAGTAGATCCCCCACTTTGCCATATGTGGCGACAAAAGGAATAACATCGAGATGGTAACGTCGTGCATACGTAGCTATGGCAGCCAACTCATCCACTGAATGTGCTCTCCGCGAGGCCACCTCAGGGTGTGATTTCCACCGAAAATCACTCCAACGCAACGTCAGCACAATGGTGTTCGCCTTGAAATAGGAATAGGTGTCGCGGATCAAGCGTTGCAGTTCCTCGCTCTTGACTTCGTCGCTTGGTCTTCCCACAAAAAAACCACGCACTTTCATGTCTGGCCAGTCGCTGATGCTTGCCACCGGAATTTCGGCACTGGCGGCTCCTGAGTAAATCATCTGACGCAATGTTTGTACCCCATAAATCACCCCAGCCCCATCAGCACCGGCCAGCAACACTTCCTTTGGACTGACTACAAGCACGTACCCTCCTGTCAGAGAACTCAATCTATTCACGGCAATGCCGAGTCGCTGACAAGCACCAGCTACAGTGGTATCTGACGAAGCGATGCCCATCACAAAGGGCGCGGCAACCGGTGGATCCACTCTGCGCACCTTCACGCCATATCTCGCCATTTCGTTCGAGAGCAGTTCCCATGCGGCTTCATGTTTTGGTGAACAAGCAACGTCAAGCGTCTGCGGTACAACAAACGCCCCCACTCCCCTGATGTATGATTTCGGGTGCGGAATCACTACCCCCCGACCAGAGGGAAGTCTGCTTGGCTCAAGGTTCGCAGAAGCCGCGCATACTTGCTTGGCGAGCAACTCCGTTTGGCTTGCGCCCGGTTGCGCTATTGGCGTCAGTGGCTTGGCAAGCGAGGGGGAGGTCTGCGGCTGACCTACCTTGATGGAGTTTGCCGTGGTGTAACGGTCCAAAAGTGCTCGCAAATAGCTAAACGCCTTGTCTGATGTTTTCTTCTCGACTGCGTAGCTGGCCTTCGGAGTAAATCGCATTTCAACCGACAGCTTCTCACTCGCGCCATCGGCCGGAATGCTCAGATGAGAATACATCAAGTCGAACTTGCGCTCCTTCTCTGACTTGCCTAGCGCGCGCAGCCCCCACCTACCGCCGCCCTCGGCAGTCATCGTGAATGACCAGTCCCCGTTGGCCGTCTCAAGCGAAAACTTGTCAACAGGCAGCCACACCTTCCACTGCTTGGGATCGAGCGCAATCTGAGGCTTCCCTGAGCGCCGCATTTTCGCCATGACGAAACTTGGGCCAAGGTAGATATCCCATGTGAGCTTCCGCATCCCGGAGTTGGGACGAAGTTCCGCAAGAAGGTTTATCTTGATGCCATTCTCTTCAATCGTGTAAACGATTTCTGCTGTGATATACTCGGGTTTCTTCGCGCGCTTGATGATCTTCGTTCCATCGCATGTGACATCAAAGTAGGTACGAGCAGCACCTTCTTGGCCCCAGACGTCAAACGACTCCTGACCAATAATCGTCTCCGGGCCACAGAAGAAAGTTGTGCGGTCGTGGATAACATCCAGTCGCATGTTGCCTGATTCCACGCTTACGCCGAAAGCCGCGGCGCACATGTTTAGCGCAAGGCACGCCATGACGATGGGATTTCTCACAGCGGAGGCGAGGCTACATCCAGACGCCTAACAACTCAACCTAAATCCCGCAGTTGGGTTTTCGCGGTCGTTGAGGCCGTCGCGCCTGCCGGCGTAGCGGTGGAACGCCTCCGTCACGATGCCGTCAAGCGACCGGCGATTGCCGCGGTCGTTGGCGGTCAGGCGCACGTTTTCGACGGTCGAATCGCCGATGTTCTCGATGCGCACCTCGACGTTCGGCTCGAACAACGGCCGTTCCATCGTGTTGCGGCCCGAGACTGGCTGGCTGGTGATCGTGTTCCGCGCGTCGAGTGTCCCGCCCACTTCGATGGCGTAGCGGCGCGCCGCAGCCGTGACGATTTCGACGTGCTCTTTCGTGAGAGGGGCTGCGGATGCCACGGTCACAGCAACCAAAAACGTGGAGCAAAAAAGTGCGCGTCTCATGGCGGTCTGAGGCAACTCATAGCATCTGCGTTTACGACAGCAAGCAGAAAACAGCTTACCGTAAGCGCTGTCTGTCTTTGCGGATGATGATGTCTTTCTGGCGTTCCTTGTGGCGGAGGTCTTTCTCGACATATAACGGCTCGCGCGTGAACGGGTCCATCTCGGTGTAGTACATCAGCGTGGAATACGTGGAAGGCGTGGGCGTGAAGATCTGGACTTGCTCAGGGTTGATCTGGAGTTTCTGGCTGGCGAACTGTTTCAGCTCCGTCATGTCCTCGTCCGTGCAGCCGGGGTGAGCGGCAATCATGTAGTACGTCAGGAATTGCGGTTTGCCGGCGGCGCGCGAAAGCTCGTCGAACTTCTTCTTGAAACGGAGCAGGGCGTCGGCGCCAGACTTGCTCATCTTGGCGAGGACGAATTCGCTGGTGTGTTCGGGTGCGACTTTCAATTGTCCACTGACGTGGTGCGTCACCAACTCGCGCAGATATTCATCGCTCAAGTTCATATCGTACCGGATGCCCGATGCCACAAAGACCTTCTTCACACCCGGCAAGGCGCGCACCCGTCGCAGCACGTTTACGATAGGCCGGTAATCCACCGGTAATTGCGCACAGACGTTGGGGAAGATGCATTGCTTCTTCGGACACGCGCCGTGCTGGAGTTTCTGGTTGCACTCGAATCCGTACATGTTCGCCGTCGGCCCGCCGACGTCATGGATGATCCCCTTGAACAACGGATGCCGGGTGATCTGTTCCGCCTCGCGCACGATGCTGTCCGCGCTCCGCGAGCGAATCGTGCGCCCCTCGTGGACGCCAATCGCACAAAAGTTGCACTCGCCGTAACAGCCCCGGTGTGTCGAGATCGAGAAACGGATCGTCTCCAACGCCTTGACCGTCCCTTGGCACTCGTAGAACGGGTGTTGCGCCCGCTCGTAATCGAGTTCCGGCCAGGCCGCGTACAGCGCGGGCGGGTTCTGCACCAGCCACCGGTCGCCGTGCTGCTGGCACAACCCTTTTGCGCTGACCGGGTCGTTGTTCCGATAGAACGTGTGAAACATCTCGATGAAAGCCGCTTTGTCCCGCGCCACGGTCTCGTAGCTGGGCAACTCGATATAACCGTTGCGTTTCTCCTTCGCGATGTAACACAACCCGCGAATGGCGCGCGGATCTGTCCCGTCGCGCAAGGCATTGGCGAACTCCAGCGTGGATTTCTCCGCCATGCCGTAGAGGATGAAGTTCGCCTTGGCGTCGAACAGCAGCGAGCGTCGCACCTTGTCGTCCCAGTAATCATAATGTGGCACACGCCGGAGGCTGGCCTCGATTCCACCGAGGACGATGGGTTTGGCCGGCTTCGAGAAGCGTCGGATCAAGTTTGCATACACGATGCTGGCGCGGTCGGGACGCCGATTGTTCAGGCCACCGGGCGTGTAGTCATCGCTCTTGCGGCGTTTCTTGAGCGCGGTGTAGTTCGCCACCATCGAGTCAACGCTGCCAGCAGTCACGCCCCAAAACAGGCGCGGTTCACCTAGTCGCCCGATGTCGGCAGGAGTCGGTTGTGAGATGATGCCGACGCGAAATCCTGCTTTCACAAGCATCTTCCCGATCACCGACACGCCAATATACGGGCTGTCAATGTAGCTGTCGCCGCTGACGAGGATGACATCGAGTGCATCCCAGCCGCGACGTCGAACTTCATCGAGCGTGGTCGGCAGAAACATGGAGGCACTATAGCGCAAACCGCGCAGAAAAGACACAGTTCCAAATGTGAACTATTCATATCCAAATACGGATTGACTTTCCGGTGGCCGTTTCTACACTTGCTGGCCGTGAAGGCGATTCTGTCGAGTAACGGTAAACACACCATTCCCGCCGTGACCAAGGCGATGGAACTTGTGCGCGTGCTGGCCGAAGAGGAAGGCGAAACCACCACCAAGGCACTGGCGCTCCGTCTCGGTATCCCGCGGACAACCTGCTACCGTATTCTGCGCTCCTTGATCGCAAAAGACTGGATTCGTCCCGTGGCCGGTGGACGGCATGAGTTGTCGCTGGGATTGCTGCCGGTGCTGAATCCACTGCGGCAAGTCGAAGCGTTGGCCGATGCCGTCGAGCCGGCTTTGGAAAAGTTGGCGCTGCAAACACAACTTACGGCGAAGGTATCGGTTCGGCAGGGCGATTATGCGGTAACGGTCGCGCGGTGCGAGTCGCCGCAGGAAACTTCGGTGGCGGTGCGCGTCGGCGCGTCGTTTCATCTGGCCTTTGGTTCTTCGGGCGCTGTGTTATTGAGCGAATTGAAGGCGGACGAAGTGGCGGTGATTCTAGAGCGCGCGCCCGATGAGTGTTGGGAACATCAAGGCCGTGGCGAAGTGGCGAAACGATTGCGTGAACTGAAATCCAAAGGCTGGTGCAGTGACTTGGGGACGTTCCGGACCAGTTGCCACGCCGTGTCGGCACCCGTGCGTGGTGCGCAAGGCAAGGTCGTGGCTGCGATGACGGTGATTGGTTTTCCGCACGAAATCACCCAGGCGCGACTTCCAAACCTTGCACGCGCTGTTATCGAAGCGGCAGAGGAAGTCGGACACGCCTTGCGTCGCATGACCAGGAAGATTTTATGAACCAAGAAAACCTGCTGCAAAAAGAAGCTAAGATGATGAAACTGGAGAAACTCATCGCCCAGCGCGAAGGCGTCTCCACCAAACCGTTCCCGGTCCCCGTGAAGGAACTGCTCCAACGCTACGAGCAGCTTTACACGGGCGCGATCAGCGATGTGCTCCGGGAGTTTTGTTTGCTGGATCAAGCGTTGCCGGGGTATCTGCGGCCGTTGCGCGACAGCGATGTCGTGGCCGGGATCGCGTTCACGGTCAAGAGTGCGCCAAACGTGAAGATCACCGGCGAGATGTCCTTCCGTACGCAAATGCTCGATGAGATGGGCGCTGACACGTTCGTTGTCTGGGACACCTCCAACGACGAGAAGGCAACGCTCTGGGGCGGCGTGATGACGGCGACCGCTTACAGCAAGGGCGTGAAGGCGGCGTGCATTGACGGCGGCATCCGCGACACCAAGCAGATATTGGAGAAACCGTTTCCCGTCTATTACAAGTACCGGATTCCGAACGGCTCGCTTGGACGGTGTCTGATCACGCACTACCAGATTCCGATCAAGATCGGCGACGTGGTCATCAAACCCGGCGACGTGATCTTCGCCGACTGCGACGGCGTGGTCTGCGTTCCGCGCGACATCGCCTACGACGTGTTGGTCCGCGCCGAGGAGATCCGGGCGAACGAGAAAAAAATCTTCGGCTGGGTCGCCGAAGGGCAAACGATTCACCAGATCACCGAGAAAGGCGGATACTTCTAAATGAGAACTTCATGGCTGTTGTCGGTCGCTGTTTGTGGCATTGCGTTGGCCGGGCCGCCGATTGACACATCTCCAGAGCGGGCGAAGACGGACTTGAAGCCGGGATTGAAACAGATCGGCACGATCAAGCCGCGCAGCGCGAATGAGATTGCGGGGTCGAATTGGTCAGTCGGCGCGGAGACGATGGACCGCGATTTCACGGTCTATGCGAACTGGAAGAAATACCTCGGTCCGCTCGGCGCGAAATCAGCGCGCGTGCAGAGCGGTTGGGCCAAGACAGAGAAGGAGAAAGGCAAATACGATTGGGCTTGGATGGATGAAATCATTCCCGACATGGTGGCACAAGGCGTCCGACCGTGGGTTTGTCTTTGTTACGGCAATCTGATTTACGAAGGCGGCGGCGGGACCGGCCTCGGCGGGGGTTTGCCGTCGAGTGAGGTGGCACACGACGCGTGGAACCGTTACGTCGCAGCGGTGGTGGAGCGTTACGGCAAGCACGTCAACGAGTGGGAAATCTGGAATGAGCCGGCCGGGCCGCTTGAAAAGTATGCTGAGTTGGTCGTCCGCACCGCGAAAATCATCCGTCGCATCCAACCCAAGGCCCACATCATCGCGGCTGCGTGGAAGGATACCAAGGTGATCCTCGAATACCTCAAGCAACACGATGCGCTCAACTTGGTCAACGAGTTCACCTACCACCCGTATCGTTACAACCCCGACGAGACTTATCGCTCCACCGCGCCCACGCTCCGTGCGCTGCTGGTGTCGTATGCGAGTCACCTCACGTTGCGACAGGGCGAAAACGGCGCGCCGTCCGAGCCGGGTTCGTTCGGCGCGATTGCGAAGTATGACTGGACTGAGGAGAAACAAGCCAAGTGGGCGCTGCGCCGGTTGCTCGGCGATCTGGGGAACGATATTCCATCGTCGTACTTCTCGATCTGCGACATGCAGTATCCCGACCGTCGGAACTTCAAGGGCCTGCTCGCCATCAACGACGACAAGACCGTCAACCACCCGAAGCTGGCCTACTTCGCTGTGCAGCGTATCATGGCGGTCTTCGATGGCGACGTTCAGCGCGTCCGTGATTTTGCCGGCAAAGTCGAAGCAACATCAACAAATACGTTCTCAGTGTTCGCCTACCGGAACAAAACCGGAGCAAACATCGTCACGCTCTGGCGAGACAGCCACAAGCCCGGCGAGCAGCCGTCGCCCGAACCGGTGACGGTCATGTTGCCAGGACTGAAGTTTACCGAGCCGGTGTATGTGGACATGCTGACCGGTAAGGTGTATGCGCTGCCGGCGTCGTTCACGCAAATTCCGGTTTACGATTCGCCGGTGTTGGTTGCGGAGAAAGGGGCGTTGCCGATTCAAGCGAAGCCTTGAGCACGAAACAGAAACACGTTCTGTTGGTACTTGGGTGGTACGACTACCGCCTGCACAAGGGCATTGCTGAATACGCGCAGGAACATGGCTGGCATTTGTCGGCCAACCTCGCCCGCGAACGCGTCATCCCGTGGGGCTGGAAAGGCGATGGCGTGCTCGCGTGGCTCGGTGCCGGCGATGATCTGGCGGAGTTTGTCGAGTCGCTCCGGTGTCCGACCGTGGATTTTAGTATGCGGCGTCCGAACCGGCGATACGCGCGCGTGCTGCAGGACAACGCCCATATCGCCGGCTTGGTGGCGGAGCATTTTCTGGCGCGCGGCTTCAAGAACTTCGCGTTCTTCATCGACAGCGACAACTGGTCTCACGAAGAACGTGGCCGGTATTTTGTGGCGACATTGAAACAGCGCGGGTTCGAGGCCGCATGGTTCAAATGGCATCAGTCAGCGGCGTTTCGCAGCGGACGCGAGGAATGGTCGCGTCGCCGGGCTTGGCTGGGTGCCCAGTTGCGGCAGTCACCGAAACCGCTTGCCGTTTTCGCCGCGAACGATCAACTCGCGGTGGACGTGCTGGATGCTTGCGAAGCGGTTGGACTGTCCGTGCCCGAACAGGTTGCCATCGTTGGGGCAGGGAACTACTTGATGGCGACCGACGCGATGCGGACGCCGATCTCCAGCGTGGACACCAATTTCAATGAGCAAGGCTACGAGGGCGCTGCGCTGCTGGACCGCCTGATGCGCGGTGAACCAGTGCCCCGCGAGCCGACCCGCATTCCTGCCGCGCGCGTGGTGGCTCGCAAGAGCAGTGACATCCTCGCCGTGAATGAACCGCGCGTGGCGCGGGCGTTGCACTTCATTGAAGGCCATTTTTGCGAGCCAATCGGGCTGGACGACATCGCGTCTGCAGCAGCCATGTCGCGCCGCGCATTGCACCAATCGTTTCTCGATCACTTGGGCCGAGCGCCCGGTGAGCAGCTCCGTCGCGTCCGGCTGGAACACGCCAAGAAACTGCTTGTTGAGACCGATGAGAAAGTGGCCGTCATCGCGGAGGCGAGCGGTTACCAGAGCGCCAACAGCTTTTGCATCGCATTCACCAAAGCGGAGGGCCACTCTCCCGCCGCGTTTCGCCAGTCCACCCGCCATCGGATATGACCGCACAATTTTCAATCCGCGCTGCACAAAGCGGTGATGCGACTTGGGGAGGCCACGGATAATATCAAAGCCATGAATCAGAACACGAAGAAATCGGCAATCCTGTTTGTCATTTTCCTCTGGACCTCCATAGCTGGGGCGCGGGCGACGGAACTGTCGCTTACGGTGTCTGTCAATAGCCGGCAGGTCATCGGAACCAATGACCAATTCTGGGCCAATGCAGTGTTTCATCCTACGGAATTTCTCGACAGCGACTGGGGCAAAGAACATCTCGGGCTGTTGCGCTCCGGTGGCGTGACGCTGAAGTTCGTCCGTATCTACAACCAACCCGAAGACGCCGCGTATCTGAAGGACGATGGTAGCATCGGCTACCGATGGGATCATTTCGACCGTCGCGCCGACATGATTCTGGCGCAAGGATGCCGGTTGCTGGTGGCGTTTTTTTCGATGCCGCAGGCGATCCTCGCTGACCAGAAGGCGTTCCACAAGCGAGCGTTCTTGAACGGAAAGAAAATCTACATCGGCCCGCCCAAGGATTATCGTCAATGGCAGGAGGCGTGTGCTGATTTTACCCGTCATGTGATTGCGCGCTACGGAGTAGAGCGGGTGGCGCAGTGGCGGTTCACCTGTTGGAACGAACCCAACCATAGCGGATTCTGGTGGAAGGCCGATCTGGTCGAGTATCGCAAGCTCTACGATCATTTTGCTGCGGGCGTGAAATCGGTTTGCTCCCGAATACCAATCGGCGGGCCGGCACTTACCAGTTGGCAGCCATTCAAGCATCCTGAAATTTTCCGCGATTTTCTCCAGCATGTTGTGTCAACAGGCAGCCCGATAGACTATCTGGCCGTGCACACCTACGGCGGTCACAGCGGCGGAGGCAGTTCAGAGTGCAAGTTCCCCTGTGTGGACTACCTAATCGAGCAGCAACGGCGGCTGGTGAAGATGCGCGATGAATTTCCAGAGCTTCGGTCGGTGCCTATTGTGGTTGATGAATGGGGGGTGACCTCCGAAGGATCGAAGGGCATGGACAAGCAACCGTTGGCCGAAGTTCGCAACACCAGCTACGCGCCGGCATTTTTGGCAACGATGGTTGCCCGGCACATCAACTGGCGACTGACGGAGAATCCGCGTGTGAGCGATCTGTTCGTCTGTCTTTCCGGCTACGAAACACAGCGGCAGCGCGACTTTGAAGGCAAACGCACCGTGCAAACCGTGCACGGCTTCGACAAACCGATCCTGAATGGCTATCGCCTGCTTGCTCGTCTCGGCGACGAATGGGTGGCGTGCCGAGTCGAACCGTCGGGCGAGCATCTCTCGGCCATCGCTGCCCGCGACGGTCAGCGGCAACTGGCGGTTGTTGTGACGCATTTCCAAAACGACCGGCCCGACAACAGCGGCCCTTCGCAACCGGTGAAGATTGAGTTGGACACCCCGTGGCCAGACGGCACGCGCGCGGAATTGCGTCACTGGCGAATAGACGAGGAGCACAGCAACGCGTACACGATCTTCCGTCAACTGGGCCGTCCAGCGCCGCCCACGCCGCAGCAGAGCGAACAGATCAAGAAACAAATGGGCTTGGAGCAATTGGAGAAACCGCGCACAGTGACACTCCATGGGAAACTCGAAGTGCAGTTCGATTTGCCCTGCAATGCCGTGTCGCTGCTGGAACTGATCAAACAGCCGTGAAAGTGAACAACAATATGAAGCGGACACTTCTCATCACCACCGCGCTGCCGGTGGTGTCACTGGCTGCGGCGCCGACCAATACGACGAAGGCTGCCGCAGCAGCGGCGTTGAAGAAGGAAGCGGCGCAGTACGCTGTCACCATCACCAGTTCCAAGGATGGCACGCCGCAGAAAGCCATCTTTTATTGTCCACCGGGAGCGAAAGACAAGTCGGCGCCATTGCTGGTGGCGTTGCACACGTGGAGCGGCAACTACGAACAAGGTGTTGAACACGTGAACCACGGCAAAAAACGCAACTGGATCGTGATTGCGCCCGATTTCCGCGGCCCGAACAGTCGGCCCGAAGCCTGCGCGTCCGACCTTGCCGTGCAGGACGTGCTCGATGCCGTCGAGTATGCGAAGAAACACGCCCGCGTGGACAACAAGCGCATCTACGTCGTCGGCGCTTCCGGCGGCGGTCACATGTCGTTGATGATGGCAGCGCGCGCCCCGCAACTTTGGGCAGGTGTCAGCTCTTGGGTGCCGATCAGCGACCTCGCCGCATGGCACGCTGAGAGCCACACTCGTCAACCGCGCTACGCCGCGATGCTGGAGAAATGTTGTGGCGGCCCGCCCGGCCCGCAGACCGAAGCCGAATACCGCAAACGCTCACCGCTGTTTCATCTCGCCGCCGCCAAGGGGCTGCCGCTCGACATCAACGCCGGTATCCACGACGGCCATACCGGCTCCGTTCCCGTCAACCAGTCCATCCGCGCATTCAACGTCCTCGCCGGGAAAGAACGGGAAGTGAGCGACGAGGCAATCGCGTTCATGGTCCGGGAACGCAAGGTTCCGGCAGCGCTGTCCGCTGAACGCGAAGATGATCCTGAACGGCAGAAGCCGGTTCTGTTCCGTCGCGTTTCCGGCGCCGTTCGACTGACGATCTTCGATGGCGGTCACGATTCCGAACTTGGTGCCGCGCTCGATTGGCTCTCGCGTCAACGCCACGGCCAGCCCGCCGACCATCGTGTCGGCAAAACCAGTACCGCACCATCCGGTGCGAAAGAGGTTGCCAAATGAAACTAATTGTTGCTCTTTGCCTGTTCGCTACGCTTGGCGTGGCTGCCGAGAAATCGCCAATCGTCACCGTCCAACACCACCGCTTCACCGGCGGCAGCGAAAAGGAAGACAGCATGTGGAGCGGGTTGTACGCCGCCAAGAGCGGCAAGCTCTACATTGGATTGTGCACGCACGCCGAGGCCGCGCACTTCTTCGAGTTCGATCCCACGACGCAGACGATGCACCACATCGCTGACCTCACCGAGTTCAAGGGCGAACGCGGCAAAGGTATCCGCACCACCGGCAAGATTCACGTCCGCATGAGCGAGGACGAACAAGGCCGCATCTACTTCGGCGACTTCTGCGAGGACACCGGCCCCGAATGCGTTGACCCAGCGAGCTACCGCGGTCCGCACTGGTTCCGCTACGACCCGAATCAAAAGAAACTGGAGAACCTTGGCCAGATCAATCGTCAGTGGGGCTTGCTCGGTTTCGTGCTGGAGCCGAAATACCAGCGGCTTTACGGGTTGGCGGAGGACGGGCATCTTTACATGTTTAATCTGAAGACGAAGGTGACGACCGATCTTGGTCGCGTTGACGATTGGGACATTTGCCGGACGATCTTCGCCGACGACGAAGGGAACATCTTCGGCTCGTTCCCGATTGGCCGGATCTGGAAATACGACCCGAAGCAGGACCGCCTCCTCGACCTGCGGGGGACGCGGTTGCCGATTGACCCGCGCGCGACGCCGCGCACGATGTCGAATCCATTGCTCGACCGCAAAGTTTATTGGCGCGTCATCGAATGGGACCCGGTGGACCGTTGCGCCTACGGCGTCGTGGTCGGTGACTCGATGCTGTTCAAGTTCGACACGCACGATGGCCCCGAGGGCAAGATCACGCCGTTGGTGCGGCTCTGCGCCGAGCGTTACCTCAACGCCGACCCGAGCCTGATTCCCGTCTCGACGCTGGCGTTGACCATCTCGCAAGATCACCGCATCTACTACGCGCCGGTTGTCTCGGTGGCGTTCGACTACGCGGGCACGTCGTGGGACGTGGCCGACGAACGTAAGTTCACCGCCAAGCTGACCGGCGAGGATGTGCCGCCCGAATCGGCGTTGATCGTCTATGACATCGCCACCAAACAACGGCTCGAACTCGGCATCATGCGCACGCACGATGGCCGCAAGGTGTTCGGCCTCGGCGGCGCGTGCACGGGGAAGAAGGACGGTAAGATTTATTTCGTCGGCGCCGTCGAGGAACGCGACCCGAAACGTGTCGCGAACAAGATTGATAACCGCTGGCCGTTCAGCATGGCCTTGGTGAGCTACACGCCCGCCAAGGAAGGAGGTGCGCAATGAAACGCTTCGCCGTCATTCTCCTGATCGCGGGATCCGCCCACGCCCAGAAATGGATCAACCCGAACTTCGATGCCCACCGTCTCGATTTCCGCACGCTCGGTTATCCCGATGTGACCGAGATCGAGGCCGACAACAGCCCGATCACTGCGTTGCTCACCGCCGCCAACGGCAAAGTCTATGGCGCGACCAGCAGCAAGACCGCGTCGTACCTGTTCCTCTACGACCGCAGCATAAACAAAGTCCGTCCGCTCGGCAAAATCGGCGACGCCCGCGGCGTTTATCATGCGCTGGTGCAGGACACCGACGGCACACTGATCATTGGCGGCGGCCTCAACATGCTCGCGCCGGTGCCGTTGACCCAGAAGTTCCCCGGCGGTTTCCGTGCCATCGAGGAACAACTCTGGAAAGACATCGCCGCGCCGTACAAGGACTACCCCGGCGGCCATCTCTACCGGTACGACCCCGCCAAGAACGACGCGGGTGCGAAGTTGGCGGGCGAGGCGTGTCCGCTCGAAGACCTCGGCGTGCCCGTGCGCAACAACTCGATCTACGCACTCGCGCTCGACGCCAAGGCCCGTCAGCTTTACGGCATCACCTATCCCGACGCCCACTTCTTCGTGTTTGACTTGGGGAAGAAGAAGACGCGCAATATCGGCCCCGTGCTCGACCGCAAAGTCTATTCCGGCCCCGAACGCACTTGGCGCAGCGTGCCCCGCGCGCTGCACGTCGCCGCCGATGGCCGCGTCTATACCTCCGGTGAAGATGGCCGCATCATCTATTTCGATCCCGCCTCGCAGAAGCTTGTCCGCACCACGATGCAGATTCCGGGTGAGTATTGGGAAGCGTGGAACTACCACGGCTACCCGGTCATCGAGTCGTGGGTCACCGACGCCAAAGGCAACGTCTTCGGCGCCACCAGCGACGGTTACCTCTTCCAGATGCAGGCCGACAAAGGGCAGATCGTCAACCTCGGCAAACCGCGCATCCAGCGCCGTGTCCGCGCCATGACCCTCGGTCCCGACAACCGGCTCTACATGCTCTGCGGCGAATTCGAAGACGTGGTCAAGCTCATCAGCTACGACACGACAGGCCGTGGAGGTTTCCGCGATTGGGGTGCGTTGACTGTTGACCGCAGCCCGTACTACGCGAAGCGCGCCTATCAATTCGACGCCATGACCACCGGCATTGACGGCACGATCTTCCTCGGCGAAAGCGACCGTCGCGCCTGTCTCTACATGTTTATCCCCGGTGCCAAACCCTTCGAAGGCGGCTTCAACCCCAGCAACCCGCGATGAGACGACTCGTCCTACTGTTCGTGGCCGTTTCGGCGTTCGCAACCGAATGGAACCCACGTGAGTACGGCGCGAAAGCCGACGGCCAGACACTCGACACGAAAGCCATCCAGTCCGCGATTGACGCTTGCGCCAAGGACGGCGGCGGGACGGTGAACTTGCAGGGCGGCGTCTATCTGTCGGGCACGATCCGCCTCCGCAGCAACGTCACGCTGTGCATCGCCAGCAATACAACGTTGCGCGGCAGTGCCGACATCAAGGACTACGAGAGCATCACGCCGCAGATCAACTACCTCTACCGCGCCCGGTTCACGAAGAGCCTCATCTTCGCCGAGAAACAGGAGAACATTGCGCTGACCGGTTCGGGTACGATTGACGGGCAGGGCAAGCTGTTCCCGGCAAAGAAAGGCGACGATGGCGGACGACCGTACATCATCCGGTTCAGTGAGTGCCGGAACGTGAAGGTGAACGGCCTGACGATGCTCGACTCGGCACGGTGGTTGTCGCACTACCTCGCGTGTGAGAACGTCACCATCGAGGGAGTCACCATTCGCAGCCGGATTCGCGAGAACCGCGACGGCATGGACATTGACAGTTGCAACGGCGTGCGGATTTCCAACTGCGACCTCTACACCGGTGACGATTCCATCGTGTTGAAATCCACCGCTGGTATTCCTTGTCGGAATGTGACGGTCACCAACTGCAAGTTGTCGAGCACCGCATCGGCGCTCAAGCTTGGCACGGAGTCGCAAGCCGGTTTTGCGGACGTGACCTTCAAGAACTGCGACGTGTACGACACGCGCGACGGCGTTGCCATCGAGGAGGTGGACGGCGGCACCTGCGAGCGAATCAGCGTCTCGAACATCACCATGCGCAATGTCAAGGTGCCGATCTTCGTCCGTCTCGGCAACCGCGCCAACCCGCTCCCTGGCCAACCGAAACCCGGCATGGGCAAGATGCGCGACATCACGATCACCGACATCCAAGCCACCGAAGCGAGCAAGATCGGATGCTCTGTCACCGGTTTGCCCGGTTATCCGGTCGAGAACGTCACGTTGCGAAACATCCGCATCCAGTTTGTCGGTGGCGGCAAGATCGTCACGCAACCTGTGCCAGAGAATGAAGCCGCATATCCGAGGGGGGAGATGTTCGGCGCGTTGCCCGCCTTTGGTTTCTACTGCCGGCACGTCAGAGGATTGCGGATGGAGAACCTTGATCTCAGCACGGCCACCAAGGATGCTCGCCCGCCTGTCCTCAAGGAGGATGTGGAATGAAGGATTTCCTACTGAAGACCAAAACCGCCTGGCGTCTCTACCACGACCACGCCGAGGGGCTGCCGATCATTGACTTCCACAACCATCTTAGCGCCCGCGATCTCGCCGACGACCGCCGGTTCGAGAACATCACGCAACTCTGGATCGCCACTGATCCGTATAAGCACCGCGCCATGCGCATCGCCGGCGTGCCGGAGCGACTCATCACAGGCGACGCGACCGACCGCGAGAAGTTCGACGCTTGGGCGGCGACAGTGCCGAAGACGATTGGCAATCCGCTCTTTCACTGGACGGCGCTCGAACTGAAACGCCACTTCGATATCACCGAGCCGTTGTCGCCAGCCACCGCCGAGCGAGTCTGGGACGCTTGTAGCGACCGCCGGTACACGGCCCGCCAGTTGATTTCCAACGTCGAATGCCTCTGCACGTCCGACCGGCTCACCGACGATCTCTCGGCGCACGCTCGATTGGCGGATTTTACTACGCGAGTCCTGCCATCGGTGCGCGACGCCGAAATGGTGGATGCAAAACGGTTTGACGAATTTCAGCATCTCGGCTGTAGGCTTGCTGACCACGGAACGGATAATTTCCAATCCTTGCTCCCGCTGGCTCGTGAGTACGCCCGGCGCGGCTGGGTCATGCAACTGCACTTCGGCGCGCAGCGCGAAACGAGCAGCCGCCTGCGCAAACTGGCTGGCCCTGCGGGTGGCTATGCCACCATCGGCAACAGTTGCGACATTCCGAGCCTCTGCCGGTTTCTGGATGACTTGGAGAAGGAAGATTGCTTGCCGCGAACGATTCTGTATCCGCTCAACCCGGCCGACTACGCTGCCATCGCCACACTGACCGGCTCGTTTCCCGGCAAAGTCCAATTTGGCCCGGCGTGGTGGTATAACGATCACGCGCTCGGCATTCGCCACCATCTCGACACGCTGGCCAGCTACGGGCTGCTCTCGACGTTTGTCGGCATGACGACCGACTCGCGCTGTCTCCTCTCGATGGTCCGACACGAGTATTTCCGCCGGGTGCTCTGCGATTGGCTTGGCGACAAAGTCGAAGACGGCGAGTTGCCGTCGGACCTCGGCTGGTTGGTTCGCGCCATCGCTTACGAGAACGCACGGCAATGGATTCTGCTATGAATTATTCTCTTGCGTGGCTTCTGTTCGCCGCGGTTGTGCTTGGCGCGGAACCGTCGGAACTCTTCTCGACAGACTCGCGTCGTTGGTCGCGCGTTGGCGAGGCTGTGGTGTTGACGGACTTCTCGAAGGTGGAGCCGGCGTCTGCATTGACCACGGGCCGGCGCGAAAAGGGGAAATGGAAACTCATTCCCTTCTCGACAGCCGAGTGGCAAGGCAAAGCGCTTTCCGCATACGCGCAGACCGGGCCGGCTCCGGTTCGGATGCCGCTGTCGGCGCGTGGCTGGCACGCAGTGTATGTCGGCTTGGCGACGACTTCCGGCGGTTTCAACATCGGCGGAAACGGAATGAAGGCGCGGTTGAGCGACGAGCCGGTCTTCAAGCGGATGGCCTGCAACCTGCCGTTGCTGCCCAACCGTCGTGGTGTGATTCAAGAACAGTTCCTGACTGCGGCCGAGTTGAAAGGCCAGTCGGTTGAGATCGCGCCGCTGCCCGGTCTTCCCGCGACGGTCTGTTACGTCAAGCTGGTGCCGTTGATGGCGGATGAGGCGCGGAGTCGGACATCAGCGCGACAGCGTACATCCATTGCGACATTTGACGGGCACAGTTGGATCTGGCCATTTCGTCCGCGCAGCGCCGCCGAGTTGCAGGAGGAGTTTCGCGGGTTTGAGGACTCTGACATCGGCAAGTGGTGGTTCCAAGTCTGCGGCGCGGACCTTGTTTGTTATCCGTCGAAGGCGGGGAACATTCCCGGCGAAGGCACCACAGATTTTCCGACCAGCGCCTACGCCGCCTACACGCACACACTTCAGGGCCTTTTCAAGAAAGGGATCAATCCGCTGCAAGTGGCGCGCGAGGCAGCGCGCGCACAGGGCGCCGAGTTTCACGTGATGCTCCGTCCTGCCGGCTGGGTCGGCTCGATGCCTTACGAGGAAACGTTCAACAGCAAGTTCTATTACGCGCACCCGGAGTGGCGATGCGTGGACCGCGACGGCACGCCGACGTTTTACATGAGCTACGCGGTGCCGGAAGTGCGGCGGCATCTGCTGGAGATTCTCCGCGAAACGTTGGCGTTGCAGCCGGAAGGCGTGGGGTTTCTATTCAACCGCGGGATGCCGATGATGCTTTGGGAGGACGCGTTCTGCAAACGGTTCCGCGAACGTTATCGGGCTGACGCGCGCGAAGTTGCCGAGGACGATCCGCGCATCTTGGCGACGCGCGCGGAGATCATGACGGAGTTTCTGGCGGAGGTGCGCGGGTTGCTCGACGAAACTGCGCGCGCTCAAGGCCGCAAGGCGCGCTACAAGATTTCGCTGGGCACATTCAGCAAAGAGACTGACAACCAGAAGTTCGGCTTCGACCTGCCCTTGTGGATCAAGCGCGGGCTGGTGGACGAACTGGCGGTGGCGTGGTTCGCGTACCACACGTCGTTCTTGCCGCCGGACATGGCGTATTACCGTCGCATCACGGCCGGAACGAAGGTGGGCGTCTATCCGTTTGTCATCGCCTGGAAAACCGGTAAGCCGCAGGAACTCTGCAAGAAGGTGACCGACTACTACGCGGCGGGCGCGAGTGGCATCGCCATTTGGGACCCGCAGGTGCAGAAAGGCTGGCCGGAAGGCTCACCCGGCAATGCCTTCGACGTGCTGAGCCGGCTCGGCGACCGCGACCGGGTCGCGCGGTGGGCGAAGACCGGCGTGCCACAGCCATTGACGATTCCCTTGACACGGCTGGACGACAACTATTTCAGCCGCTGGTTCCCAAACACAGGATTCTAAATCCATGAAAAATATACTGGTTGCCATTTGCCTGCTGGCATTGACGGCAGACGCTGCGGAGCTTGTTGGTCCGCGGGGAACGCTGACAGTGGACGAGAACGGCGTCAGTTTGGCGCCGCGCGATTCGTCTTACCCGGCCATCGTCGCCAAAGGCGGTGCGCCGTGGACGCTCACGCTCCAGACTTCCGCGCGCCAACTCACTCTTACGGCAAGCGGTCAGGAGCCACGGGAGGAAGCGACCGCCGATGGAATCCGAGTGGTCTATGACAACCTCACGGACGGGACGAACACATGGAAGATCGGTCTCACGTTCGACATTCGCGCCAAGCAGGATGCGTTTGAGATCACCGGTGAACTACGCAATGAAACCAAGGACGCTCTTGTCCGAGAGTTAACCTGCGTCTTCACCGGCATCGCCGCCACGGATTCGTTACTCTGGCCGAACGGATTGGGCCAGCGATTCACTGCGGCCAGCAAGCCCGGTGAACGCGTGTCCATCTATCCCAGCCGCAACGGTTCGATGCAATGGTGCGCGTTCGCCGGCCAACGCGGCGGTCTGTATCTGGGCAGCCATGATCCGTCGCACGGAGCGAAGACATTCAAGGCGCGGTTCGGTGCGGAGTCCAGTTTGGCGATTCATCACCAACCGTTTTGCCGCAGCGGCCAGCGATGGACGTTGCCGCCGATGGTGCTGCTGCCGTATTCCGGTTCGTGGCATGTGGCAGCGCGACATTATCGGGCATGGTTCGATTCAGTCAGAACAGTGTGGCCACAGCGCGATTGGGTGCGGGATTCATCGGGTTGGTTGTTGTGCATTCTGAAACAACAAAACGGTTTGGTGATGTGGGAGTATCCGTCGCTCAAACAACTCTGTGACATCGCCGACCAACGCGGACTCGACATCCTCGGCCTGTTCGGCTGGGCACAAGGCGGACATGACCACGAGTATCCCGACTACATTCCCGACCCAAAGATGGGAGGACGCGATGCGTTGTGCAGTGCGTTGGCCGAGGTCCGGCGTCGCGGCAAACGCACCATCCTCTACGCCAACGGCCAACTGATTGACATGGACACGGAGTTCTATCGCGTCCACGGCAAGGACGTGGCGGTGCAACAGGAGGACGGCACACCCTTCAGGCAAGACTGGCAAAAATACAGAAGTTTCCCTGCCGTGAAATGCGTTCTCGCGTGCCAATCAGCGCCGAAATGGTTCGAGCGGATGCGGTCGCTGGCGCTCCAAGCGCACGAACTCGGCGCGGATGGCATTCTCTTCGATCAACTTGGCATGACAGGACCGATACCATGTTGGGCCACCAACCACGGACACGCAGCGCCCACGATGGCCTATACAGACGACCGTATCGCGTGGCTCCGTCGCATCGCCGACGAGATGAAACGCATCGCGCCCAACTTCATCGTGATGACGGAGGGACTGCACGACAGCGTTCTGGATTCCATCGAACTGTTTCACGGCTGCGTATTTGGAGAATTCGTGCCCACTGGCAAAGATGACGTATTTCCGGAAATGTTTCGGTACACATTCCCTGAAGTCCTCAACACCCAGCGTCACTCGACACCGATGTTGAACCGACTAGGGGCCAATTACGCATGCGTGTACGGCTTGCGCCACGAAGTCGAAAGCCGTTACGCGCCCGATGTCCGGTATCTGAAGGAAGGTATCGTTCCCGCGCGTGCCGACTACGCGGACGTTCTGAATCCGCCCAACGTGACCATGATGAACGCCACGCCACCTGCCGAAGCGACGCGCTATTTGAAACAGGTGATTGACTTCGAGCGCCGTCACGCCGCGCTGCTCTGGCGCGGTCGCTTTGTGGACGACGAAGGATTTCAGTTCAAGGGTGAACACATCATTGCGAAAGCCTACGCGGCCGGTAATCAACTAGGGATACTTGTCTGGAACAAGGGCGATCAACCAGCGACGTTTAGCTTGAACGTTCCGCAAGCCAAACTCGTAACCGCGAGTGAACCGGAGCACGAGAAGGTTGAACCCTTCAGTCCATTGCCGGCCCAGAGCGTCCGATTGCTGGTTTGGGAAAAACCGGCCCCAGTAATCCTCACGCCGAAGCCCGGTCCTCAGCCACGCATCAACGGCGCAAAAACCTTTGGCGTTCGGCCGGGGCACCCAATTCTCTACACCATCGCCGCAACGGGACAGCGCCCAATGAAATTCTCGGCGACGGGATTGCCAGCAGGTGCACGGCTCGATGAAAAGACAGGACACATCAGTGGCTCAGTTGCGAAACGTGGGACCTACCGGATCATGTTGCGTGCCGAGAACGCGCTGGGACGAGCCGAACGCGAGTTGCGTCTCGTGGTGGGCGACGACATTTGCCTGACGCCGCTGTTGGGCTGCAACACGTGGGGTGGTTGGGGTGCGAAGGTTACCGATGCCAACTTGCGTGCTGCGGCGGAAGCGATGGTCCGGTTAGACCTGATCAATCACGGATGGCAATACATCAACATTGACGATGGCTGGCAGGGCAAACGTGGCGACAAACACAACGCCATCCAGCCCAACGAGAAGTTTCCCGACATGCGTTCTCTTTGTGACTACATCCACAGTCGCGGTCTGAAAGCGGGCATTTACTCGACGCCGTGGACGACCAGTTACGCCGGTTTCGTCGGCGGCTCCAGCGATGATCCCAACGGCGCTTGGGAAGAACCGAAACGCACGCGAGATGGTTATCGCTACGGCAAACACTTCTTCGAGACCAACGACGCGCGTCAGTGGGCAGAGTGGGGCTTCGACTACGCCAAGTATGATTGGGGCATTGACAGCGTCGAGGTCACGCGACGAATGGCCGATGCGCTCGCTGGGTGCAAGCGCGACATCGTGCTCGAACTTTCCAACTCGATGCCGTTGAAACTGGCACCCGAATGTGTGCGGCTGGCGCAGTTGAGCCGCACGACCGGTGACTTGGTGGATTTCTGGGATCGCTCTCGGATGGATGCAGGTTTGGGGAAATGGGCGGTGGGAATTCGCGAGGTGATGCTCGAACATGACGCCTACGCGCCGTTCCAGCGGCCGGGGCATTGGAATCATGCGTGCAACCTGCGTGTCGGTTTGCTCGGCGGCTGGCGCGACAAGCCGCTTACGCCGACGCATCTCACGCCCGACGAACAATACTCGCACATCAGTCTATGGTGTCTCTGGAGTTCGCCGATGATCATCGGCACGCCCATCGAACGCCTCGACGAGTTCACGTTGAGCCTGCTCTCGAACGACGAAGTGCTCGAAATCAATCAAGACCCGCTCGGCAAACAAGCGGTCCGCACCGAGATCGCCAATGGCGGCGAGATTCTCGTCAAAGACCTCGAAGACGGCACGAAAGCCGTCGGCATCTTCAACCCCGGCACCGAGGCAACGTCGCTGACTGTGTCGTGGTCGCAGGTTGGCGTGAGCGGTTCGCAACGAGCTCGCGACCTGTGGCGACAAAAAGACCTCGGCGTTTTCGCCGACCGGTTTGAGACGAAAGTGCCATCGCACGGCGTCGTTCTCGTCAAGCTCATTTCCGTAACGCCCCAAGCGCGTTCTTCGCCGGAGTGGCTGACGCGCGGCGTGATGTACCAGATTCAGCCGCGCGCATTCACGCCGGAGGGCACGCTCAAGGCGGCGCAGGCGCGATTGCCGAAGCTGGCTGAACTGGGCGTGACGATTCTTTATCTCTGCCCGATTTTCGTCTCGGATGACGATATGGACCAGGCGGGGTGGAGTCCGCGCCAGAAGAAATCGGGGATGAACAACCCGCGCAATCCGTACCGGATGAAGGATTACTATCATGTTGATCCCGAGTACGGAACCGATGATGACTTGAGGGCGTTTGTCAAGCGGGCACACGAACTCAAGATGCGAGTCATGTTGGACATGGTCTATCTGCATTGCGGGCCGAAGGCCGTGTTTCTCGAACAGCATCCGGACTTCGTGCTGCGCGACAAGAACGGCAAGATGGTGCTCAAAGCGTGGAACTTTCCGGGCCTGAACCTCGCCAATCCAGAGCTGCGCGAGTATCTCTGGAGGAACATGGAATGGTGGGTGCGCGACTTCGATGTGGATGGTTTCCGTTGCGATGTTGCCGACGGTATTCCGTTGGATTTTTGGGAGACGGCGCGCGAGCGGCTTGAGAAACTCCGTCCCGATATCGGGATGTTGGCTGAAGGCACCCGGAAGACGGACCAACTGAAAGCGTTCGACTTGGATTACGGCTGGGCGCCGTGTTTCAAGACGTGGGACAACGCCGCGGCCATCCGCAAGCAATGGGAGAAGATGCGGGACGAACGTCCACGCGGCGGCGCGAAATTCGTCCGCTTCATAGACAACCACGACATCGCCAATGATGACTATGAGAACCGCGTGGAGAAACGTTGGGGCGCGTCGAAGGTAAACGCGGTGCTGGCCGTGCTGTTCACCCTTGACGGAGTGCCGTTCCTCTATAACGGACAGGAAGTCGCCGACACCGCCCGTCACAGCATCTACGCCCGGTTGCCGACCAACTGGGCGAACGGCGAGACCGCCGCGGGCAAAACGCGTTTTGCTTTCTGCCAAAAGCTCTGTGCGTTGCGGCGTTCAGAGCCGTCGCTGACGCAAGGCGAAGTCGTCTGGCTGGATACCGACCAACCGGATGCTGTCATAGCGTTCCGCCGCAAAGAGATTTTCACAGTGGTCAACCTGTCGAATCGCAAACTCAAGGTGAAAGTCGAATTGCCGGCGAAGTATGATTCGGTGCTGGCTGACGGTGCCAAGTTGGCTGCGGGGATATTCGACCTCGAAGCGTTCGGTTACTTCGTCGGCAAAACACATTGATTCCCACACAAGGTTCTTTCTGCTAGTATTGCCACACATCAAAGGAGACAACCATGAACACAACTAAACTCTCCCGCCGTGACTTCATTCGTTCGTCTGCCGTGCTCACCGCCGCTGCCTTCGGAATGCCCGCCATCGTGCCGGCTTCCGTGCTGGGCAAGAATGCGCCGAGCAACCGGATCGCGCTCGCCATCATCGGCTGCGGCAACCAGAGCACCGTGGACATTCCGGAGTTCCTCCAATATGACGATTGCCAGATCGTCACCTGCTGCGATGTGAACCGCGCCAGCCACGGTTATCGCGACGAAAAACAATTCCTCGGACGCGAACCACAACGCGATTTCGTCAACAAGTTCTACGCCAAGAAAACCGGCAACGACTCCTACAAGGGTTGCAATGCATGCAGCGACTTCCGCGAGGTACTCGCCCGCAAGGACGTTGACGCCGTTGTCCTCATCACGCCCGACCACTGGCACGCCGTGCAGACCATCATGGCCGCCAAGGCCGGCAAGGAGATTTATTGCCAGAAACCGCTTTCGCTCACTGTTCGCGACGGACAGGAGATGATCAAGGCCGTCCGCAAACACAAACGCATTCTCCAGTGCGGCAGCCAGTGGCGCTCGAAGGCGCACATCCGTCAGGCGTGCGAGCTGGTTCTCAACGGGCGGCTCGGTAAACTTCAGCGCGTTGAGAGTTACGTCGCGGAGAACAACTTCAAAGGTCCCGGTCCCGGTTGGAAACCGGAGCCGGTGCCGGAGGGATTCGACTACGACTTCTGGCTTGGTCCCGCGCCGCAAGCGCCCTATCACAATCTCCGTTGCTTCTACAAGTTTCGTTTCATCCTCGACTACTCCGGCGGCCAGACCACCAACTTCGGTCATCACTCCAACGGCGTTGTCCGCTGGGGCGTTGGCGACGATGTCTTCCCGACGGAATTTGAGGATCAAGGCTCCGAATGGCCGGAGAAAGGCGACCTCTTCACGACGCCGACGAAAGTTTCCTTCCGCGCCCGCTTCTCCAACGGCGTCGAACTGTTCTGTCACACCTACAACCCCGGTTTCGGTGTCCGCTTCGAGGGCAGCGATGGCTGGTTGGAAATCAACTCCAAGTCTTTCAAGACCTCGCTCAAGGACACCACCGTCGGCGCCAGCGACAAGCGGCTCTACGTCAGTGAGAATCATTACCGCAATTTCCTCGACGCTGTGAAGGCGCAGAAGGACGGCGTCGAGCCGGTCGAGATCGCGCATCGCACTTCGATGCTCTGTCATCTCGGCAACATCGCCATGTTCCTGAAGCGCAAGATCAAGTTCGATCCGAAAAAGGAACAGATCATCGGCGACGACGAAGCCGCCAAGATGCTTGCTCGTCCGATGCGTGCCCCGTGGAGTTACAAGGTGTGACCGTCCTGCGATTAGCCATCTGCGCTTTCGCTGCGAACGTTTTGGCGGCAGAACCCGGTGTCATCGTCAGGACTGATGTTCCGTACGGCAACGCCGCCAACGTGCGAGTTCAGCAAGACGAACAGGCGACTGAAGTCCGGTTCACGCCGGACCCGCACGGCGGGCCGGAGTGTTTGTGGTTTTGTTTTCAAGTCTGCCGGGAGCGGACGGGCAGCGGCGCGCTGGGGCGGTTGCGGATCGTTCTCGAATGTCCGGAGACGATGCTCGGTGGCGGACAACCCGCCAATTTCCGTCCGGTGATCCGGCCAGCAGGCGGCGACTGGGAACGGATCGGCGCGCCCGAATTGATCGAACTTCCCGATGGCCGACGGCAAGCTGCGTGGACGCTCAATGTGACCAAGCGATCGTTGGACGTTGCTTTTGCGTATCCCTACGGTCGTGAAGATGTCGAGCGGTTGGTCAAACAGACAGGACGTTACTGGCGCGTGGACACGCTCGGCGTCAGTCAGGGGGGCCGGCCATTGTGGCGGTTGAGCAACGATTACGGTCGCGCCAAAGGCGACCGGCCCGGCGTTTATCTGATGGCGCGCCAACATTCTGGCGAGATCAGCGGGTCGTGGGTGCTCGATGGCGTGCTGCGGCGGTTTGCGGAACTCGGTGACGCGTCGCCGTTGGTGTGGGCGGTGCCGCTGGCGAACATTGACGGCGTGGAGCAGGGCGACTACGGCAAGGACAATTTCCCGTATGACCTCAATCGCGCCTGGGGCAAGCCCCCGATGCGGCACGAGACGCTGATATTTCAACAGGACATGCGGCGGTGGGCGCAGCGTTGCCGACCGGTGGCTGGCTTCGATTTTCATTCGCCGGGCGCGAGCGAGTCGGAAGGCATCTACGCCTTTGTGCACGCGTCGGAGAAATTCCCGGACGTCGCGAAACGCGCAACGGAATGGGGTGTCGTGCTGGGGGAGGGGTTGGGGACTGAGTTTGCGGCAACGAAGTTCACGCGCTCTGGCGACTACAACTCGCGTTGGAACACGCCGCGGTTCGGTGGCTATTGCCAGGAAGAACTGAAAATCCCCGGTATTGCCGTCGAGACTCCATACGCCATCATTCAGAAGACGGTAATGACGCGCGAGAAATATCAGGAAGCCGGTCGTCGCATTGCCGACGCGATTGTCGCGCGCGCAAAGAGCATGACAACCCGATGAATGCCGCTCGTATTGTTTGCAGCACATTTGCGGTTGCGGCAATCTGCCTTGCTCAGCCCCAAGTAGCGCAGCAGCGGCAGCAGTTTCTCTCCCAAGAACTGATTACAGCCAAGCCAAACACTTGGATATTCAAACCGGGGGAAACGCCTCGGATCGTTTGGCGCGACGTCGAGGAAGTCCGGCGTCTCGGCTTCGATGGCCCGCTTCGCGTCCGCTGGTTCGATGCGAAGCTGAACGAAAGCGCCACACCCAACGCACCGGGGCGCTGGCACGCTTGGATTGAGGGAACCGCGCCCAACGGAACTCCATTCCGCCGCGCACTGACGTTCTACGGGATTCCCAAGGACTTTTTTGGTGGTTTCGTGCCGGACTTCACAGTGTCGTTCCCGAATTTCCCCGGCCCGAACGCGCCGCAAATCTGGCGGGAACATCAGGCGGAACTCTCGCGCCTTGCGGGTGACATTGTTCTCCGCTCGATTCTCGAAAGCGAACGGGGCGCGGTCTTGATCGCCGGAATTGCGGAGTCCAAGCCGCTGGGGCGGCCAGCGCGGTTCGTCGAGTCCGCCACTACCTTGAACGATGATTCTCATCTGGCGCTGAAACTCAAGTTGCAGGGATTGGCGCAACGCGTCCGCCCGCTCAAGCCGCCGCGCCGGCGCGATACGCCCGCCACTGTCCTTCGCAAAGGCTCGCTCAGCGAGGCCGGCATGAAACCCGATGCGAAGTCTATGATTGACGCTGTCTGCCGCGATTGGGCTAAGGACAGCGGTGAGCCGTTCGTGACGTTGGTGGCGCGAAACGGCATCATCGTCACTCATGAAGCGTTCGGCCAAGGCAAGGATGGCAAACCCATCACGCGCGAATACCGTTGCTGGGTTGCCTCCATCACGAAGACGATTACTGGATTGTTGTTCAGCCGGTTTGTGGATCAGGGCTTGGTTGCGCTCGACGATCCGTTGTCGGCGGTCTTCCCCGATTATCCGAAGAACGATTCGCACGTGCCCACGTTCCGCCAATGCCTCAACCACACCAGCGGCCTGTCCGGCCACGGCGACCACGGCGGGATGCGCAATCCGCATCTGGAGAACATCGTCCTCAATGCGATTGACGTGAACACGCCGGGCGCCAAGTATGCGTACAGCGGTTTGGGATTCGAGTTGGCCGCCAAGGCGATGGAGATTCTGGCGGGCAAATCCGCCGTCCGGATTTACGATGAAGCTCTCTTTCGACCGCTTGGATTCCGCGATGTGCCGATCGGCAACGCCAGCTCCGACGGCGAGTTCACCGCGATGGAACTCGGCGTTCTCGCCCAGTGGGTCGCGAACCGTGGAAGCTACGGCCCGTGGGAGTTCATCACGCCGCAGACGTTTGAGAAACTCATGCCCGAACCGGTCCGCGTGGCCGACCGTGGCTACGCCGACGACGAGGGGATGGGCATCCACTGGGTCCGTCACTTGAAGGCGGGCGCTCCGCCCGGCTCCAAGCGTACTGAAGACTTGTTGTTCAGCCCGCGCACGCTGGGACACGGTTCTTTCTCTGGTTGCATCTTCGTGATTGATCCGGAGCAACAACTTGTCATCACCCAAGTCCGCAAGCAAAGCGGCCAACGAAGCGGTGAATGGTCACCCCGCTTCTTCCAAGCCATCGCCGCCGCGATAGAGACCGCAAAATAGCCAACCTTGTCATGAAAACCATTCTTCTTGCATCCGTCCTCTTGGCCGTCGCAGCACAGGCGGAAACGCCTGAATCGTACCGCAAACTCTGGCGCGACCCGTCAGTGAATGCGCGGATCGAGCGCAACATCGAGAAGCATCGCAAAGGCGACGCGAGCATCGAGGTCGTGGACGCCAAAGGCAAGCCGGTCAAAGGTGCGAAGGTACAGGTGCGACAAACCGGACACGAGTTTCTCTTCGGCTGCAACGCATTCGTGCTCGGCCAACTCACGCCCGATGAAATGGAGAAGCGTTACGAAGCGGCGTTCGTCAAGCTGTTCAACTTCGCCACTGTGCCGTTCTATTGGGAAGGCACCGAGCCGACCAAGGGCGAGCTTCGCTACTCCGAGCCGGCCAGCGATTTCTGGCGTCGCCCGCCGCCCGACCGGTTCCTGCCGTGGGCGGCGAAAAATGGCATCACGCTCAAAGGGCATCCATTACTCTGGCACGCTTACAATCCGAAGTGGCTGCCGAAGGACGCCGATGAGTTGCGCGAGTTGTACCGGAAACGGTTTCGCGAGATCGCCAGCCGGTTTGGCGGCAAGATTCCGATCTTCGACGTGGTCAATGAATCGCTGGTCTGTTCCAAAACGTATCCACTTTACAGCGAAGATCGCGCCTACGTCGGCTGGGCGTTCAAGCAAGTTGCGCCGCTGTTTCCGGAGACGACCACTTTGATGATCAATGAAGTCACCAGCTACAATTTCCAGCCAACATCGGACAAGTACTTCGATCAGATCAAGACACTAATCGCGGGCGGAGCGAAGGTTCGCGGAATCGGCTTCCAGTATCATTATTTCCGCCGCGAGAGGCTCGACGCGTTCCTGAAAGACCCGAAATGCGATCCCAACAAACTGCTGGATGTGTACGAGCAGTTCAGCGCGTTCAACCTGCCGCTCTACGTTACCGAGATTACCATCCCGTCGGCGGGCGAGGGTGGCGATGATTTGCAGACGGAGGTCGTGCGCGATCATTACCGGCTCTGGTTCGCCGCGCCGAACATGGCGGGCATCACGTGGTGGAACCTTGGCGACGGCACCGCCGTCAAGGGCGAGAACGAAGCCAAAGGCGGCCTGATTGACGCTGAGTTCAAACCGAAGCCCGCCTACAAGGCGCTCGACCAACTCATCAACAAGGAGTGGAAGACTTCAACCTCGGCGCAGACCGACGCCAAAGGCCACGCCACCATCCGCGGCTTCCACGGCCAATACGAAGTCACGGTCAATTCAGTCAAGCGCACATTCAAACTCAAGAAGGGCGAGGCGAATAAGTGGACCATCAAATTGTGAGAGACGATCGGAGAATTCATGTGGATGCTGGTAGCATAGGCCTCTGTGCCTGTGGTCTGGTGGATTTTCGAGTGCGGCACAGGCAGGGACGCCTATGCTACCGGATTTCCGGATGTGCTCTGAGAACAGTGATAAGATTCTGTTTCAGATTCTTTGCGTTGTTCGTGCTGCTCAGTGTTGCAGGTGCTGCCGATGACACAGCACGTCTTCGCCAGCTTCTCACCGGCGGTGTCGTGACGATTCCGCCGGGAGATTATTACGTCGCCGGAGAGGAACCGATTCCGATTCCGTCGAACACGACCGTCTTCGCCCACGGCGCGCGTTTCCATCTGCCGAAACAACTTGGCGACAAAGCCAGAGTCGTTGTGTTTACCGGCACGAACATTACAAAGTTCGCTTGGCACGGCGGCGAGTTTTTCGGAAACGTCTTCGACCCGGCGAAGCGCGAGAATAGTTGGGAACCGAACGCCAACACCCGCATTTTCGCCATCGCCACCGCGCCCGGCGGCACGACGGCGGACATCCTGTTTCGCGACGTGCGCTCCGACGGCGTCGCCGGCGCCGTCATCCACGTCAACGGCGCGCCGAAGCCGCGCAGCGAAAGCGAAGTGGACACGTTTGCGCAGCGTGTTGTGGTCGAGAACTGCACGTTGCTGCGCAGTGGCAAGTTCATGTGGGACTACGGCTATCTCTGGCAACAGATCGTCTGGCCCGAAGACTACGAGCCGTGGGAAGTCGAGCGCGCCCAGCGTTACTTCCGCAACGACTTCATTCACGACGCCAACGAGTGGGGGAAGTTCGTCAAAGACGGGATCTGTTTCTTCGCTGGCCCGTTGCCAGACGGTATCGTCCGCGGACGTCAGTATCTCGATGTTCCATCCGTCACATTCGGTCCCGGCACGAAGCTCATCACAAAACTGCGGCACGCCTTCAACGGCCTGTACGCGCCGACCGGCAGCGGCTCCGGGAAGGGTGGGGTGGACCTGCAATGTTGCCGTGACGTGCGAATCACCGGCTGCCAACTCAGCGCACTCGGCGATACGATGCACGTCCAGCGTTGTCACAACGTCGTCTTCGCCAACAACCAGATTCTCGGTTCCCGCATGGGCGCGTTCTTCCTCGCCGAGCACTGCAAGAACGCGACCGTCACCGGCAACACCATTGACGGCACGAACGGCTCGCGTGTGATGAGCGTGGAGAGATCATGCGAAGACGTGACGATCATCGGCAACACCTTCCGCAACGGTGGTCGCGGCAGTTGGATCAACCAGCCGAAGAACTTCATTCTGCAAGGCAACGTCTTCGTCAACAACACCACGAAGGGCGAACGTGACCCACGCCGTGGACGCCGCGGTTACTTGACCGGCGACTACGAGCCGTGGCCGGAACTATACTTCACGACCTACCAAACCAACGGCTGCTACGGCCCCGTCATCGTCCGCGACAACATCTTCGTCCTCGCCGACTCGTGCGCCAGCAACGCGGTGACATTTGCGGCTGGCGGCCACGACATTCAGATGACCGGCAATATCTTCCAAGGCCGCACGACTACCATTCACGTGGACACCAACTGCACCAAGGTCGTTGTTCACGACAATTCTGGTGATATGATGGCTCGTTGATTAGGAACGGCGCTGGTGTAGCATCGGCTGTCTCAGCCGATTCCGTTGAGTGCCCCATCCCGTTCGCTGGCCCGAAGCCAAACGACACAGGGGGATTGGCCGCAAAAGAACGCATAGAAACTCAAAGAAACGATAACGACGGGATGAACAGGGAAGGCGCGAAGGCGCAAAGGAGCAACGGATTTTGAACCACAGAACACACTGAATACACGGAAACCGGAACAGAACGGAGGGCTTGCCTTCAAATCCCCGACGGGTGTAGTCTCCGCGCCGATGAAGGAGATTTACGAACTGCTGAACCAGTAACTTACAACCAATCTAGCGGCTTCGGCTGCTGTCCATGTCGAAACCGGCGCTTGCCGGTGGGGCAGTTGATGAGCATAATCAGCCGCGAATCGAGGAATGTATGGAGCGAGGCGCATTACTGAAAAGAATCCGATCGGAATTGGAGGCTGTGTACGGCCAGCGTCTCCGGCTGGTGATGCTTTATGGCTCTGAGGCGCGCGGCGAGGCGCGGCCCGACAGCGACATTGACGTGCTCGTCTTGCTGGATGAGGTCACACAGTACGGCGCGGAGTTGCGTCGCTGCGTGGATGCGCTGTACCCATTATCACTGGAATTGGAGCGTCCCATCAGCCCCATACCTGTTGCCCTTCACGAGTATGAAACAGTGGATTGCCCCTTGTATCGGCATGTTCACGCGGAGGGCATTGCCGCGTGAAGGAATTTGCCGCCAGCGAGTGGCGACGCGCCGAACGGTCGCTGGCAACGGCGGCTCTGCTGGTGTCCACCGATCCTGAAAGCTCGGCGTCCCGAGCGTATTACGCCGTGTTTCATGCCGCGAGCGCGTTGTTTGCCCTGCGCCGACAAACCTTCACGAAACACACTGCGTTACGGGCCGCCGTGCATAAAGACCTTGTCAAGACGGGCGAATGGGCGGTCGAACTCGGCAAGGATTTCGACAACGTGCTGTTTCTGCGCGACACGGGCGACTATGGGAGCTTGGAACGACTGACCAACGCGGACGCTGAGCAGGCGGTTGACGCCGCCAAACGGATTCTGGCCGCCTGTCAAAATAGCCAGCCCGAACTAAAGACTTTGTAGGAGAACCAGAAACACAAACCAGAGGAACCAAAACAACTAACTAAATTGCGTAGCTTCAGCCTGTCCACAACGAAACTGAGAACTTCGCAGGAAGGACAGCGACTCGAAGCGCGCCCCGCAAGGGGTGCGCTGAAAGCGTTCCTTCCAAGGCATCTCAGTGCCTGTTGTGGGGCGCAAGTAAGTGCGCCCCCTTTTGTTTGGCACGGCTGAATCTGGCGACGAAAGGAGATCGTATGCCAAACACACCGAGAACAATCGCTGAAACACCGTTCGAAAAATCTCTCGACCAACATTTGCAGGATATTCGCGAGAAGATCATCAAAAGAGCAGAGAGTCTTCCGACTGAGGGTGAAGCTGTGGACTTTTCACATGTTGCCCAAGCAATCTCGGAATACGCCCCTGGCCGAGAGCTTCCGAAAGTTGAACCAGAGAAGGGATTGAGATTCTTTCTCGCGCTATTCCCTCCCTTTATCTTGCTTTCTGGCATCCTCACAGTTGTGTTTGGTGTACTTGGTTTGGTCACTCTTGGTAGCGAGAGTGTTAAACAGAGTCCAATCGGGCCAGGTTTTCTAGACATCGCCAAGATTTTTGCGGGAGCTATGGTCGGTTCCGCGTCTGGCAACATCACCTCGTCGTTGAAGCGAGGCAAGAACTAGCAATGCACTTGGGCGAATTGCGGGTAGGAAAAGCGATTCGGTTCGTTGCGACATTCCTTGGTGTCGGCTCGGTGACGGTCTCGGCTGCCATCTACTACGTCAACGGAACGACGGGGAACGACTCCTATGATGGACAAGCAGCCGTTTGGAATGGCGTGCATGGGCCGAAGAGAACCATTCAGGCTGCGAATAATCTGGCTGCCGGTGGAGATACCGTACAACTTGCCGATGGTGTGTACAGCGGCGCTAGCAACGTCAATCTCTCTTTCCCGGATGGAATCATCATCCAGTCCGAAAATGGTCCTAGCAACACAGTAATAGACTGTCGAAACGAAGGGACGGTCTATTACGCATGGACAATTTACGCCACATTGCGCGGGTTGACTTTCATGAATGCCACAAATTACGCAATCGCATCAAACGGGGATGGATATAGCGGCTATCTCACACTTGAATCATGCAACTTCGTTAGTAATCGTTTTGGAGCGCTTCTCATGTGTGGCGTCGAAGTAACGATCACCAACTGCTATTTCTACAGTAATCAAAGCTCGAATTCTGCGCCCATCGTTGTTACCGGAGGTGCATTCGGTGACGGATGGCTGACGATTCTGAATTCGACGTTCAAGGAAAACAGTTGTTTTGGTTATGACAGTGTACTCTACTCGCAATACCTACCCATTGACATCGAGAGCTGTACATTTATCTCGAACTTCAGCGCACGTCACGGAGGAGCCGTGAGTCTTGAAATGGCGCAAGGAGGGTTGCTAGTCTCCAATTGTGTTTTCAGATCGAATGTGGCCAGTAGGGATGGCGGTGCCTTTTATATCGGGATGAGCAGTGATGGCTACAGAATCATGGATTGTGAATTCCGAAGCAATATAGCATCGAACGGTGGCGCTTTTGCTGTCTCCGACCACTTGCCCATACACGTCCCGTTTTCAAACTGCACATTTTGGGGAAATCGTGCAGTGAGTAACGGGGGAGCAATCGCCGCTTGTTTCATAGATTTGGCGAATTGCCTCATTGTAAGTAATTCTGCTAGTGGACAAGGGGGTGCGTTAATGACCCGATTCTATTATGCCCCCGCCAGAATCAAATGGGAGAGTATTAATCTGCTTAGCTGTACTTTGGTGTTTAATTCCAGTGCCGGCGGACAAGGAATTATTTATACTGACTCCACCAACACAATGGTCAACTGCATCTATTGGGGAAACGTTTCCTCGCCATCTTCAAACATCGTGTACGGTTCTGGCGCAAGTGTTTCGTATTCCGACATTGAGGGTGGATGGACGGGTGAGGGTACGAATAACATCAATGTTGATCCGCAGTTTGTTGATCCAGCCAATGGAGATTTTCACTTGAAGTCGCGTGCCGGACATTGGACGACCAATGGTTGGGTGAGCGACGCCATTTGGAGTCCGTGCATTGACGCTGGCGATCCATCGAGCGATTACTCCAATGAACCGATGCCGAACGGTGGGCGGGTGAACATGGGCGCTTATGGCAACACGCCGCAAGCCTCAAAGAGTCCGCCCGGTTGGGCGAGCCTCATCATTACCGGACAACCTCCGGCTTACGCCGTATCTTCGCCCTACGGCTACGGCACAAATCGCGTTGGGATTACCGATGTAATCACGAACACGGTTTCGGCGGTGACATCCCCGACGAACAACACGCGGTGGGTATGTACCGGTTGGAACGGCACCGGTGACGTTCCATCGAGCGGCAATACGAATGTAGTCGTGGTCACGGTGAGCACCAATTCCACGTTGGGCTGGCAATGGAAGACACAGTATTGGCTGCATACCGGTGTGAACGGCTCCGGGAGTGTGGATGTTGCGGATAGCTGGTGGAACCAAGGAACCAACGTAGGTATAACAGCGACGGCAATGCAGTATTACCACTTTGGTCAGTGGAGCGGTGATGTGTCGGCATCACAGACAAACAGTAATCCGTTGTCATTGCTGATGGATCAACCCCGGTCAGTGATTGCGAGTTTCTTGGCGAACTTGGCGACGAACAGCGTGCCGCAGTGGTGGCTGGCGTCCTTCGGCCTAACAACGCCAACATGGGATGCTGCTGCACTCGCCGATCAAGACGGCGACGGCATGGCAGCATGGCAGGAATACCGTGCCGGCACAGACCCGACGAATAGCATGAGCATCCTTCGGATTACTTCGGGCGCGGCGACAGGTGCGAACTTCGTTGTACGCTTCCCCACGGTTGCGGGCAAATCGTATGACGTTCTTTGGATCAACGCTTTGAGTGGCGGATCGTGGTCGAATCTTGTCACCGGTATTCCCGGCACCGGCGGTACCGTAAGCGTGACTGACACGAACGCCCTCCTGCAACCACGACGTTTCTATCGCATCCAACTTATTACACCGTAGCTTTGTTCCTTGGCGTCTTCGCGCCTTCGCTGTGAATTCTGTTGAGGCGCTTCCCATCCGGGGGCATTGTCTGCTACACTTCAGCGCATGATGAATCCTGAAAAACGCGGACTGAGTGAAGACTGGCTGGCGGTATTGATCGGGCTGGCGATCTTCGTCTTGTCGCTCGGCACATTGGTTGGTTTGGATTTGCTCGGTTGGGGTGTGAAGGCAAATGTCTGGCTGCCGGGCAAAATAATCTTGGCGCCGGTCTCGGCAGAGATTTCCGGTGGCATGGCGTTGCTGGCGACGTATCTGTTCTTGTTGGCGGTCACGTCGCTCGGTGCGTTGGCGTTGCGTATAAAGCTGGGATCTTTCGTGGTGGCGTTTACGGTGGTGTTTGGGTTGAGTTTCCTATGTTGGGTGGCTGGTAGTTACGCCTACATCGCAGCGACGCCGGACAAGTTGAAGGCGTTTGGAATTTCATGGTCGTTGAAACTGACGTCGGAAGCGGGGTTCATCATCGCGTTGCTGGCGGGGGTGGTGGTCGGCAATTTTTTGCCGGCGGTGTCGGAGCGATTGAGACCGGCGATTCGGCCAGAGTTGTATGTGAAGACGGCGATTGTGTTGCTCGGCGGTTATTTTGGCGTATCGGCGGTCGAGCAGAGTGTGTTGGCGAAGGCAGTGATATTCCGTGGGCTGTGCGCGATTGTCGAGGCGTACCTGATTTACTGGGCGATTGTTTATTTTGTGGCACGGAAGGTTTTCAAGTTCAGTCGGGAATGGGCGGCGCCGTTGGCGTCGGGCATTTCGATCTGCGGCGTGTCTGCGGCCATCGCGACGGGTGCGGCGATCCGGGCGCGACCGATTGTGCCGGTGATGGTGTCGTCGTTGGTGGTGATCTTCGCGGTAGTGGAGTTGCTGATATTGCCATTTGCGGCTCAGCATTTCCTGCACAAGGAACCGATGGTCGCCGCGGCGTGGATGGGACTGGCCGTGAAGACCGACGGCGCGGCGGTCGCGAGTGGTGCGATGACAGATTCATTGATTCGCGCGAAGGCGGCGTCGGAAGGCGTGAATTACAAGGAAGGCTGGATGGTCGGGACGACGACGACCGTGAAGGTGTTCATTGATACGTTCATCGGTGTGTGGGCGTTTATCTTGGCGATAATCTGGTGCACCCGTATTGAGCGGCGTGAGGGGGAGAAAGTGCGGCTTGTCGAAATCTGGCAACGGTTCCCCAAGTTTGTGATCGGGTATGTGGTGACGTTCGTGGCGGTGCTGTTGATCGGCTGGCTCGCGCCGGGGTTGGTCGGCAAGACGAAGGCGGCGATGGCGGAGGCGAACGTGTTCCGCGGGTTGTTTTTCGTGATGACGTTCTTTACGATTGGCGTGGTGTCGAATTTCAAGAAGCTGTGGGAGGAAGGCATCGGCAAGCTGGCGGCGGTCTATGTCGTCTGTTTGTTCGGGTTCATCATCTGGATTGGCTTGGTGATCTCGTGGCTGTTCTTCCATGGCGTGAAACCGCCGCTGGCAGGAGGCTGAAATGGCTGAGCAACCCAAGATCGCCGACGAACTGAAACAAATGCAGCACGAGCCGTTGCTGCCCGTCGAGAAACAACTCATCGCGTGGAGCCTCGGCCTCGGCGTGGCATTGCTCGCGGTGCTGGTGTGGCTGAGCTACACTTTCTTCCCCGGTTGAGATGATGAAGAGGGTACTGGCGTTCGGATTCCTGATTGTGGTCGCCGTGAGTTCGGCGAGCGACCTAAAGCTCTGGTACGACAAGCCCGCGACGAAATGGGAGGAGGCGTTGCCCGTCGGCAACGGCCACATGGGGGCGATGATTTACGGCGGTGTGCCGACTGAACAAATCCAGTTCAACGAGCACACCGTCTGGACCGGCCAACCACACTGCTACGCCCACCAAGGCGCCGTGAAGGCGTTGCCGGAAATACGAAGGCTGTTGCAGGAGATGCGGAGACTGGAGCGCGAGGCGTTCAAGCTCGACCCGAAAGGCCAATCGAAAGAGGCCAAGGAGAAACTGAAAGAAGCCCGCGCCCGACAGAAGGAAGCTGACGATCTCGCCATGAAAGAGTTCATGAGCGAGCCGCTTCGTCAGAAGGCCTATCAGCCGTGCGGCGATTTGTGGATTGAGTTCCCGCACGAGAAGGTCACGGATTACCGCCGCCAGCTTGACCTTGATACGGCACTGGCGGAGACCGTGTACAAGTGCGGCGGCGTGGCCTACCGGCGCGAGGTGTTGGCGTCGTATCCGGAGAGTGCCGTCGTTATGCGCGTCACCGCTGACAAGCCTGGCAAGCTTGATTGCGTCGTTCGCTTGAACAGCCCACACAAGGATTCGCAAACAACCGCCAACGCCAACACGCTCATCCTTCGGGGCCAAGTCGAACCTGACGGCATCCGCTTCGAGAGCAGAGCCGCGTTGAGCGCCGATGGCACGGTGATGACGGAAGGCGAAGCTCTGCGTGTTACTGGCGCCAGCACACTCGTCATCCGACTCGTGGCTGCGACAAACTTCAAGAGCTACAAGGATATTACCGCTGATCCTGCCGCGCGTTGCGCCGCGTTGCTGAAGAAGAACAAATCGTGGGACGATATGTTGAAGGCGCACCTCGCCGATCACCAAGCGTTGTTCCGTCGCGTCAAACTCGATCTTGGCCGCACGCCAGCCGCTAACGATCCGACCGACGAACGTATCAAGAACTTCGCCACCGGCAACGACCCGCACCTCGCCACGCTCGTGTTCCAGTATGGACGCTACTTGCTCATCGGTTCCAGCCGCCCCGGCGGTCAACCGGCGAACTTGCAGGGCATCTGGAACGAAAAGCTCCGTCCGCCATGGGACAGCAAGTACACCTGCAACATCAACACCGAGATGAACTACTGGCCAGCCGAAGTCGCCAATCTCGGTGAGTGCCACGAAGCATTGTTCGCCGCGCTCGACGATCTCGCTGTTACCGGCGCGGAGATTGCGAAGGTCCACTACGGCGCGCGCGGTTGGGTGGTGCACCACAACTTCGACCTCTGGCGCGGCGCCGCCCCGATCAACGCCGCCAACCACGGCATCTGGGTCACCGGCAGCGGCTGGATGGCGACGCATTTGTGGGAGCATTACCTTTTCACGCAGGACAAGAAGTTCCTCGCCAAACGCGGTTACCCGTTGATGAAAGGCGCAGCGCAATTCTACGCCGACTTCCTCTACGAAGACCCGCTGACCGGCTGGCTCATTAGCGGCCCGTCCAACTCGCCAGAGCAGGGCGGCCTCGTCACGGGGCCGACGATGGACCACGCCATTATCCGCTCCCTGTTCAAGGCGTGCATCGAAGCCGCGCGCGTTCTCAACACCGACAACGAGTTTGCAGCCAAACTTTCCGCGATGGTTCCGCGCATCGCGCCAAACCAAGTCGGCCAGTACGGCCAGCTTCAAGAATGGCTCGAAGACAAAGACGACCCGAAGAACCAACACCGGCACGTCAGCCATCTCTGGACCGTTTATCCCGGCGACGACATCACATGGCAGGACAAGAAGTTCTTTGACGCCGCCAAGCAATCCTTGATCTACCGTGGCGATGCCGCCACAGGCTGGAGCATGGGTTGGAAGGTGAACTTGTGGGCGCGCTTCCTCGATGGCGACCACGCGATGATCATCCTCAAGAACCTCCTCGTGCCGATCTGGCTGAAGAAAGGCCACGGCGGCCTCTACCCGAACCTGTTCGACGCCCATCCGCCGTTCCAGATTGATGGCAACTTCGGCGCGTGCTCCGGCATCGCTGAGATGCTGCTCCAATCCCATCTCGGCGAGATTCATCTTCTGCCTGCGTTGCCAAAGGATTGGCCCGCCGGCAAAGTCACCGGTCTCCGCGCCCGTGGTGGGTTCGAGGTGGGGATGGAATGGAAGGCGGGAAGACTGGAAGGCGCAACCATCCGGAACATTTCCGTTACATCGTGCAAGGTACGGTATGGTGAGAAGGTCGTCAGCGTCAAACTGCCGGTTGGTAGGACCGTGCGCTTGGATGGAAACCTTCGCATCCAATAGATATTGTCTCGTAGCTCGACAACAGAGTGTGCTTTGGGTACACGTACCGTTGAAGAACGCATGAAACCGAAGGTTTATCTGGAGACGACGATTCCGAGTCTGCTGACGGCTTGGCCGCAACGCGATTTGGTATTGGCGGCCGATCAACAAGTGACCCGCGAGTGGTGGGAGACACGTCGGAAGGATTTTCTGTTGTTCGTTTCGCAAGTGGTGTTGGACGAAGCCGCCGAAGGCGATCCAGCCGCGGCAGCGGCGCGGCTGGAACTGCTCCGCCCGTTGCCGGTCTTGGAGGTCACAGCGGATGTGGAATTGGTGGCCAAGTCTGTGTTGCGAACGAAGCTGATTCCACTCAAGGCAGCCGACGACGCGCTGCACTTGGCGATTGCCGCGGTGCATCGGGTGCATTTCCTGCTGACGTGGAATTGCCGCCACTTGGCGAACGCGGCCATTGCTGGCGGACTGGCGACAGCTTGTGAGGCGGCTGGTTACAGAATGCCCGTGATTTGCACGCCGCGTGAGCTTATAATGTGAGTGGAAACATGAAGATCGAATACTTGGAAGAAATCTGGAAAGTGAAGGAGACACTTGCGGCTCGGCACGGATATGACATTCACCGCATGGTGCAACACTTGCAGAAAGCGCAGGCGAAACACGGCAAGCGGCTCGTTCGTGCGCCCCGCGAGGCGAAGCGCAAGCTTTCCTCTGTCTCGTAGCACGCGACGTGTCTCGCCAGTGATGATGTGAAGTGTTTGGTGGCCATGCTTGAAATGGAGGAGGCGGAGTCTGCCGATCGGTTGGTGCGGTTCCCCATCCGAAAGTTCCAAATCAACGACAACTATCGCATCGCCTCGCCCGAGCCTCGCGAAGTGAAAGTCCGCGTCAACGGCGAACTGAAAACGGTGATAGCAGAGAAGTCATAACACTCCAAAAACGTAGCCGGAACAAAACCGGGACAATGAATTCGCGCTAACGGCTAAGACGCCCACAGCCGTTGGCTGGCGCATGGTTCGGCGAATCCTTCATGTGCTTCACCATCCTCAACTGTCTCGAGACCATACCAACCGCTCGATATGCTGAGGCCGCTTGATTGTCGCAATCGACAAAGCACTCGATGGAATCAACTCCGCGCGCTTTTGCCTCTGCCTCAAGCCTGGCGAAGAGCATACGAAAAACGCCACGGCGACGGAAGGTCTCGTCAACGACAACGTGATCGATGGAGGCAACGGTAACTCCTGTATAGACGGGTGGCTTCTTCTCGATCTTCGCGACGAGTGATCCGACGATGCGTTCGCCATCGAGACAAACGACACAGACAGCGGCAGGATCATCAACAAGCGCGGAGATATAACTGGTAGCAGCAGCGATGTAATGACGCCGGTCGGTCAACGCGTAAAAGCGCAGATCATATCCGAGATGCGCCGTCTGCATGATCTCCCACAGTCGAATCATCTCAGGAACGTCCTCGATCTTGGCAATACGTACTTCCATGGTCATTTATGCCGAAATTGTTAATGGGACAAAGTCTCCAGCAACAGACAAAGTCTGAAACCGTGTCCGACTGCGGTGGAGGCTAGCGGTGAATCATCACCGTGTCAATTTCATTGCCAGAGACTCGGAACAATGATTGCAAGCGCACTTGCGGTTTGTTGCGGCAATCGAGGCGCGGATTTGTTACCAATCAGCCATGCACTCGAAATGGATTGTGAGCCTTGCGTTGTTCGTGGCGTCGGCACTGCCGGGCATGGCGGCCATCGTCACGCTGGAAACGGACAGCACGCGCATCGGGTTTGATTCCGCGCGCCACGGCGGGATTGTGTCGCTGGTGGACAAAGCCACCAAGCACGACTTCACTTCGCTGAAACCAACCGCGCCGCTGTTGTACGAACTCCGTTTCGACAACGCTCCTTCGCTGACCGAGGCTGACGCGACAGAAGCGACTGTGAAACGCGACGGCAACGCCGTCGTCATCGTTGCCCGTCACACCAACGCGACTGTTGAGTGCCGGTTCACCGTTGGCGGGTCGTTGATCCTTGGTCGCATCAGCGTGCGCAACGATACCGGGCACGCGCTGACCGGTGTGCGCTTCCCGGCGTTGGCGTGGCCGAAGAAGATGACGAACGACTTTCTCGTGTTGCCACGCAACGACGGCTGTCTGATCGAGTCGCCGGGCAACATCGGCTGGTTGCCGTCTGCCGGTTACCCCGGCTCCGCCTCGCTGCAATTCCTCGCGCACTACGACGACACCGCCGGCGTGTACGTGGCAGCGTATGACAACCGCGGGTTCGTGAAGATTTTCGGCGTCGAAAAACGGGGTGATGATCTCCGTCTTGCGTTGCAGCATTTACCACCAGTTGCGCCGCGCGGCGAATGGCGGATGGAGTACGATGTGGCCATCGGCACGTTCCACGGCGATTGGCAGACGGCGGCGGACATCTACAAACGCTGGGCCGTGCATCAGCCGTGGTGCCGGCGCACACTCGCTCAGCGCGTGGCCGACGGCGACGTGCCGCGTTGGCTGACCGAGCCGTCATTGTTCTACGCCTACAGTCTGCGCGGCACCTCGGGCAGTCGGCTCCCGCGCGTACCGGAACAAGCCACCGCGTGGCGCGAAATGCTCGGCGCGCCGGCGACGATGATGTTGATGAGCTGGGAGAAACTTGGGCCGTGGGTGACGCCGGATTATTTTCCGCCGTTCGGCGGCGAGGCCGCATTCAAGTCGGCCACGACCGTGCTCCACGCGAAAGGCAATCACACGCTGGTGTTTCTGTCGGGTTTGAAATGGACGCTGCGCAAGAAAGGCGGTTCCGATGCGGGGACGCTCGATGACACCGCTGCGTTCGAGCGGCGTGGTGCCGCCAGCGCGATTTGCAGCACAAACGGCCTGCCGCAGCGTTGGGGCAAACCCGACGCGGACGTGGGCGAACACGCGCAAATCTGTTCCACCACGCCGTTGGCGCGCGAGATTCTGCTCGGCGCGGCACTGGAGTGTCAGAGGCTCGGCATTGATTGTGTGCAGGCCGACCAGATTGTCGGTGGCGGTTTGCCGCCCTGTTTTTCACCGAAACACGGCCACCCGCCGGGCGGCGGCAACTGGTGCGCGACGGCGCTCTACAAGCTGTTCGACGAGATTCGTCGCGAAGGCAAGAAACGCGATCCGAACTTCGCGTGGGCAATCGAGGAGCCAGCCGAGTTCTTCATTCCGGTGCTCGACACGTACCATGCCCGCGACTACGCGCAAGGCCGCTGGCCGCGCGACGGCGCGGGCGTCATCGGTGTGCCGCTGTTCACGCACGTCTATCATGAATTCATGCATGGCTACGGCGGCGACTCGTGCCACGTCTCGACCGATTCAAGTCCGACGACGTTGTATCAACAGGCGATGAACCTCGTCTGTGGCAAGGCGCCCGGCGTGGCTGTCTGGATCCGCGAGTACGATCCGCGCGCGACCGACGCGGCGCAGTTGCGACTGCTGCGCGGCCACGTCGAACTGTGGCACGGCCCGGCGCGTGAGTTCTTTGTGTTCGGCCAACGGGTCGCCACGCCACCGCTGGCGGTGCCGCAGGTTCATCACCGGTTCTTTGTGCGCACCGGCCAACCGTCGCGTGAACTCGATTTGCCCGCGGTGCTGTACAGTTCCTGGAAACTGCCGGATGGCCGGCGCGGCACGGTGTTTGTGTGTGCCGCCAAAGAGCCAGTCGAATTCGAGAACCTCAAGCTGCAACCGGGTGAGGTCCGCTTCGTGGAACACGGAAAGAAACCCTGACATGAGACGAATCGGTTTGATCCTGTTGGTGGCCGCGCAATGCGCCGGTTCCGACCTCACACTCTGGTACACGCAGCCGGCAGCGAAGGGAATGAACGAGGCGCTGCCCATCGGCGGCGGACGTTTCGGCGGCCTCATCTACGCCGCGCCGGAACGCGAACGGATTGTGCTCAACGAAATCAGCCTCTGGACCGGCACGGAGATTTCTTCCGACAATTACAAGGAAATGGGTTCGTATCAGATGCTCGGCGAACTGCTGATCGAGCAGCCGTCCCACAAAGGCGCGACCGGCTACCGCCGCGGGTTGAACATCGCCGACGCCATCGCGCGCACAAGTTACCAGTCCGGTGGGGTCACTTTCACACGCGAATACTTTTGCAGCCACATCGCCGGCGTGATGGCGGTGCGGCTCACTGCCGACAAGCCCGGCAGCCTCGCGGGCGCGATCCGACTGGCTGGCGCGCACAAGGAACAGACAATCGCAGGAAAAGACGGACTCGTGTTTGGCGGTGCGTTGACCAACGGCCTGCAATACGAGGCGCGGCTCCGCGTGCAGCACGATGGCGGCACGGTGAACGCCGCTCTCGAATTCAACGGTTGCAACAGCCTGACGATTCTGTTTGCCGCCGGAACGAACTACGCGCCGGACCGCGCTCGCAAATATCGCGGCGAACATCCGCGCTTATCTCTGGCGGCGAAGAACTACGATCTCTTGAAGATCGAGCACATCCGCGACTTCCAGTCGCTCTTCAACCGCGTATCGCTCAATCTCGGCGCGACGCCGGCGGAGCGCCGGGCGTTGCCGACTGACCAGCGGAAGATTCTCCACGCCGAGCAGGGCGGCGATCCGGAATTGGAAGAGCTGTTGTTCCAGTATGGCCGGTACTTGATGATCTCCTGTTCGCGCCCCGGCGGTCTGCCGGCGAACCTGCAAGGGTTGTGGTGCGACAGCAATAATCCGCCGTGGCACTCCGATTACCACGTTAACATCAACATCCAGATGAACTACTGGCCCACCGAGCCGGCCAATCTTGCGGAGTGTCACACGACGTTGTTCGATTTGATTGTGAGTCAGTTGCCGGCATGGCGGAAGGCGACGCCGGGCAGCACGGGGCGCGGCTGGATGGTGCGGACGTCGCACGGCATCAACGGTGACCAGGGTTGGCAATGGGATGTGCCCGCGAATGCATGGTACTGCCAGCATTTCTGGATGCACTACGCGTTCGGTGGCGACAAAGCGTGGCTCAGGCGAGTCGCGTATCCCGTGATGAAGGAGACCTGCGAATTCTGGGAAGACCGTCTGAAGACGTTACCGGATGGGCGGCTCGTCGTGCCGAACGGTTGGTCGCCGGAACACGGGCCGCACGAGGACGGCGTCAGCTATTGCCAGCAGATCGTCTGGGACCTGTTCAATAACTACGTTGCTGCCAGCGAAACGCTTGGCGTGGATGCGGCCTATCGCGCGAAGATCGCGGCGATGCGCGATAAACTTGTCGGCCCGCAAATCGGCAAGTGGGGTCAGCTTCAAGAATGGATGACCGACCGCGACGACCCGAACGATCATCACCGGCACACATCTCACCTGTTCGCGGTGTTTCCCGGCAACCAGATCAGCGTCGTCAAGACGCCTGAGTTCGCCGCCGCCGCGAAGAAGTCATTGGTCGCGCGCGGCGACGTGGGCGACGTGCGCGAGTGGTCGTTTGCGTGGCGTTGCGCGTTGTACGCGCGGCTCCGCGACGACGAAGCGGCGCACCGTCAGTTCCAGCAACTCTTTTCGAAGCGCAACACCTGTCCAAATCTTTTCGGTCTGCATCCGCCGATGCAGATTGATGGCAACTTCGGCATCACCGCCGGCGTTTGCGAGATGCTGCTCCAAAGCCACGCCGGCGAGATCGAATTGTTGCCCGCGTTGCCGAAGGCGTGGTCGAACGGAAGCGTCAAGGGACTCCGCGCCCGCGGCGGGTTCGAGGTGGACATCGCGTGGAAGGCCGGCAAACTCACGGGCGCGACCATCCGGAATATTTCCGGAACATCGTGCAAGGTTCGTTACGGCGACCGCGTCACCCCGATCACACTGAAACACGGAGAAAGCAAGACACTATGACCGGCATTGTTCCGCCAGTGGTAACGCCCCTGCGCGGGCGCGACGAACTCGACGTGCCCGGCCTCGAACGGCTCGTCGAACACATCCTCGCTGGCGGCGTGCACGCCTTGTTCATCCTCGGCACGACCGGTGAGGCGCCGAGTTTGAGTTACCGGCTACGGCGTGAGTTGATGGACCGTGTCTGCCGGCAAGTGCGCGGGCGCGTGCCGGTGTTGGTGGGCATCACCGACACGGCGTTCGCGGAATCGGTCGCGCTGGCACGCCACGCGGCGGATGCCGGCGCCGACGCGGTCGTGGCTGCGCCGCCATATTACTGGCCGGAAGGACAACCGGAGTTGCGGGAGTATTTCGAGCATCTCGCGCCGGAACTGCCGTTGCCGTTGTTCCTCTACAACATGCCGGCGTTGACGAAGGTGGTGATCGCGCCCGACACGGTGCGGCACGCGATGGACAACCCGCGCATCATCGGCGTCAAGGACAGCGGCGGCGACATGGCCTATTTCGATGAGTTGCTGAAGCTGGCGCCGCAACGCGCCGACTGGCGCGTGTTCGTTGGTCCCGAACACCTGACCGCCGAAGCCGTCCGACGCGGGGGACACGGTGGCGTCAACGGCGGCGCGAACCTGTTGCCGCGTTTGTTCGTTGATCTTTACGAAGCGGCCACGCAACATGATGCAGTGCGAGTGACCGCGTTGCAAGCGCAGGTCGAGCGGCTTGGCCGGTTGTACCGGATCGGCCAGTATTCATCATCGGTCATCAAGGGACTGAAATGTGCGTTGTCGCTGTGCGGCATCTGCGACGATTTCATGGAGGAACCGTTTCATCGTTTCCGTGAACCAGAACGCCAGCAGGTTCGTCAATTGCTCGTCGAACTCGGAGTGACATCGTAACCGCGAATGATAGCCACCAAAAGTCGCAAAAATCCACAAAGGTTCCGTTTCTTGTGCGGTTTTGTGTTTTTTCGTCGCCAATTTCACGGTATTGACAAGAACGTATTCAAGCTCAGCGACACCCGCGCCGAGCACAACGGCTACCTCGCAGCGGTTCAAACCCGCGATGGCCGCATTCATCTCATCACCAGCAAGAACCACTACGTCTTCAACCTCGCGTGGCTCACACAACCGCCACCACTGCCAATAAAACGGTAACGAGTTTACGTTCGCCAACGTAGCTTGGTGTGGTACACTCCGCATCCAATAAGACGGCAAGGCAACCCTGAACCCACGAAAACGACAACAGCAAATGCACCTAGTCCGCTCGGCGAATTCAAAACTCCTCTCGGCATAGGAACGCGCATGAATTTTAAGGAAGCAAAGTTGATCGCACGAAAATGGTTGGAAGCTCTTGAAATTCCGGCGGATTTGAAAGGCGTGCAAGTGAACACGCTGTCATACCTTCACGACGAAAAAGACCCTGTCCTTCTTGCCTCCAAGAAAGAACTGCTCAGCCGACTCCTGAAGAGGCGAGGCGCACGAATCATCCACGAAGCCGACTCTTGGTCTTTGGCAGAGAGTCGCAACGTAGTTGACGAGTATATGTCTGTTCTTGTCGCAGATTTGAAAGGTCACGCAACAATTGCCAGACAGTTGAAGGAGAAGCTAATGCTGTGTTTGGGGAAAAGCGAGAAAGCGGTTCGCTTCAAACTCCGTCACATCAGTTCGGTCTTGGTGAACAGTGATCAACCTTACTTGAAATCGTTGAAGCCTTTGGGGCGAGCGAATATTGACCTTGTGGACTGGAACGAAACGGAGGTTTTGAAGTGTTTGATCGAGAAATGGCTGGCGCGTGATGACTTTCTGACCGTTCTGGTTCAACACGCATCCCAAGAGATTAAATTCACGCACGCCGCTGAGAAGATCCGCGCCGAACCTGAGTCGCCGCCAGAAACGGACTGCTATGATGATCCATCACGCCCCAGGAGATTATTGCGAGTTCCTGTTCGCATCAATTATGCAGAACGCGAAGCGGCCAATCGAAGTCTTGGAACTGCAGGAGAAGAATGGGTGTTCAACCACGAACGATCCCGTCTCGAATCTCTGGGTTATCCTGATCTTGCCGCAAGAGTAAGGTGGGTATCGAGGGACGATGGTGATGGTTTAGGCTATGACATCGCTTCGTTTAACATGGACGGTAGTCCCCGATGGATTGAAGTGAAGACTACACGCCAAGGTAAATATGCGGCGTTCTATATTTCTGCGGGGGAAGTCGCATTTGCGCGAGAGAACACTGAGAAGTTTTATATTTATCGCGTTTTCAATTTTGGCGATGCCACAGGGTTGTTCATCCTGAGTGGGGTTGTCGAATCTCACGTTAGATTGACTCCAACGAGCTACCGAGCGGTGTTCTTGGCGAAATCGAATGCCGACGAATGAATTAACCTTGGTTCCGGCGGAAGTGGAATGCGAGTCACTCATGGTACGAAATCACGGATCGAAGGTGAAGACTGGAATTGCGAACTTCATGAAGTTCGCAATTTCTTACAAAGGCTATAGATCGACTTGCCGCTGTGGTCAGCTCGAAACTGGAAATCTGTTCGGTTGGCTCAGTCCCACCGGTTCACGTTGGGAAGAATGTTCCGGTTTTGTTCCGGCTGTGCTGATTCCGTAGTTGGCTTCTCCACTTGGCTGTGATTATCCTCGGTTGCGCTTTGTCGAGAATTGGCACGGGAAGGCCAGCGTCGGCGGCGTGCCCGCGTGCTTGCTTTCCAAGGGGGAACCGTCTAAGGTGTGACCATGAGCGTGACTCTGGAAATCCCGGCGGATGTCGTCGAGAGCGTGCGCGTGCCACCCCAGGAGGTGGAAACACGGTTGCGGCTGGAATTGGCCGTGGCGCTCTACACCCAACAACTGTTGAGCGGCGGAAAAGCGGCGACCTTGGCGGGAGTAACGCGCTGGGAATGGGAAGACCTTCTCGCTCACCGGCAGATCACCCGGCACTACGACGACGAGGACGCGGCAACCGACATGGCTTATGGACAGGGCGGTCGCTGATTCGTCGGTGTTGATTCATCTGGCAGCGATCCAACAGTTGGAATTGCTCCCCAAACTCTACCGCGAAGTCGCCATCCCGGACGCGGTGTGGAACGAGGTCGTCATGCAGGGCCGGTCTCGACCCGTGGTGGAACAGATACGGCGTGCCGTGGACGCTGGTTGGCTGATGCGTCAGAGTCTGACGAACCACGGCTTGGAAACGGCCTTGCGGCATGAGTTGCACGCCGGTGAGGCGGCGGCCATCGCACTGACGCTGGAAACGAAGGCGGATGTGCTGTTGGTGGACGAAACCGAGGCCCGGCGGCTGGCCGCGCATCACGGAGTGCCCGTGGCCGGGATCATCGGTGTGTTGCTGCGGGCAAAGCAGGCTGGCCATCTGCCCCGCATCCGTCCGCACCTTGCGGCGCTGGTCGCCTCTGGATTCTATCTGTCAACGCCACTGCTGAACCGCATCCTGCGCAACGCAGGCGAAAAAGCCTTAACAACCGACTGACTTTCCGTGGTTGGCTTCTTGACCTGAGTGTGATTATCCTCTGGCTCCATGATTTCCATGCGACAAGCCCCGGACCTCGAAATCATTCACCACGGGGCGAGCAGGGGGATGATCTGCCTTGCGTTGCGGCGGTAGAGGCGGAAATCCGTGTCGGTGGTCATGACCCGGCAATGACGGTGCAGTTCCGACATGCGGACAAGACAGGCGTCGGCAAGCGACATGGGGACATCACGATAGCGGCGCATAAGCGCGAGCAGTTCCGGGACGTGGTCGTCCAAGGTGAACGCGATTTCGAGGACGCCGTTCTGCACCATTTCCAAAACTGTAATGGGATTTCCACCGTGGCGTTCGATGATATGGCAAGCTTCGGAGAGGACGGGTTCACAAGTGAGCAGAGGCGGGCGCAAGATTTCGAACCGTTCTGCTGCCCACGCGTGGTGCGCATCGGTTCCAATGAGTTGCGCCGCGAGCGGACCGGCATCAACGAGCACGATGTCGCCGTTCAAGGCCGTAGTCCTTCAGGTACTCCTTGTTGGTCGAAGCGTCGCGCGGCCCCGGCTGCGACCCGATCAAATCGCGCATCAAGTCCGCGCAACTGACAAAGCCTTTCTTCTTGGCAAAGGCTTGTTCAACCGCGTCGCGGATGATCGCAGACTTGGTGGTTCGCCGGCGTTTGGCTTCGGACGACAAGCGCGCCTCCAAACTGTCCGGTAGCTTGAGAGAGATCGTTGTCATGGCGATACTGTAATACCGGAAGTGCAGAAGGGCAATACCGGAGTTCAGTTACCGGATTGCGGTTGGAACCTGGTCTTCCCGACTTCTCGCACGATACTGCGAGAGTGTTGTTTCCGTGGTTGGCTTCTTGACCTGAGTGTGATTATCCTCTGAGTTCATGATTTCCATGCGTCATCTTAGTCAGTTTGTTTTGCTGTTGTTCACACTCGTAGCGACGGCTGGCGCCGCTCAATTGCTGTCGCCACCGCGTGAGGTGCTCGATGTGTCGCTGGAGCCGCCCTTCATTATCACCGCGCCGGGCGCGGAGTTTCGGGATGAAGCGCGACCAGGTGCGATGATTGTGGGGATGGACCGGACGCCGAAGGGGCGCATCTGGGGCTGTTGGACCGGCAACGGTGACAAACCGGACTCCTACTTCATCCTCGCCACCAGCGACGACGGCGGCAGCACTTGGTCGAAGCCGCGCTTGGTTGTGG
>Ga0233425_10001288_pt1 | contig 57692 bp, 45 predicted proteins | sample Watercolumn_Towu_2_FD_181712 | JGI IMG/M metagenome (GOLD analysis project Ga0233425, IMG submission 181712) | Freshwater microbial communities from Lake Towuti, South Sulawesi, Indonesia - Watercolumn_Towuti2014_140_MG | ecosystem: Environmental > Aquatic > Freshwater > Lake | place...
TCAACGAGATCAGCGATGAGTGGCTGACTGGCAGAACGTATATCGATTTTCAAGGTTCAAAGTAATTGGTTTTTTCTTCAGAGGATGCTCTTGATCTTGAATTTACAGAAAATACCTTGCACAATCAAAAAGGCAGAATCGTTTACCAGGAAAGTGCTGCGCTAGATAACTGGAGAAGAATTATCGCCACCTACTTGCCTGCGGGAAATGTTTGTGGCCATAAAATTTGCTATTTTATGGACTTGAAATACGATGATCACGCATTATTAGCAATTTTCAATAGCCCGGTAATTGAATGGCGATTCAGGTTAATAAGCACCACAAATAGCCTATCTGCATATCAGATTTCTTCGATGCCATTTCCCATAATAATCTTTTCTACTTCTGCAGAAATTCGAACCGCCGAAGTTGCCCATTTCCGAGCTTTGGTGGAAGCCGGGCAAATAGACGATGCGATGGTGATGGTGAAAAGCCACTTATCCGAACGGGTAGACATTATCCACGATATGCTTGCCTACCTGGCCAGACATATGATCGAGATGAACAAAGCACGACAGGAGGAAACAAAAGGCTTTCTCGCGCACTTAGCCCACCAAGTCAGCGCCGATTTGGACAGCCTGACCGGCAAAACCGTGCTATTCAACTACCTTGGCGATTATCAGAAAGGTGAGGAACCCGCCGCGTTCGATGCCATTCTCGATGTGCTGCGAAAGAACCAGCGCAGTCTGGGGGTGAATGTCTCTACCCGCGCCTTCCAGGAAGCACTCGAGCGTGAATACCAGGCCAGCCTGGAGAAGCTGCTGCCGCTCAAGGCCAGGCTGGCTGAAACAGATAGGCTGATTGATCAGATCGTCTATGCCTTGTATGGGCTGACGGAAGAAGAGATCGCCATCGTTGAAAGATCCGCAATCTGAGAATTTTCTCGTGGCAGCACTTGAGAATTACCGGCAAGTAAGGTGAGTATCTTCCACATCATGCAGGGTGATGCGAGCATATGCAAGCAGTGAATTGGCTGGCGCTTCAACCATCGAAAGCTGATCTGGATGCCCTAACTGGACATCTAGACCAGCCCCTGCCGGTGCGTAAGGTCTGCCAGTTGCTGGCCAGGATCATCCTCGAAGGTTATCCCTGGGAGGGACGGCTTGACCTGATCCCGTTTTACCATCCCTCCCAAACCTATAGAAAAGGCGAATGGGTGGCCTGGCCCATCCTAGATCGCCAAAAGCTTCGCCCCCTGGTCTGGCAAATTGCCCAGGTCAGCCAGGCCAATCCGGCAGTAAACCCTGCCCAGGGCAAGTTCCAAGCGCTGACCCTCAGTGTTCAGGGTAAACAGTTCTCCGTAGCGGCCAGCATACCGGAAGCGCGTTTCATCGAGCCCGACCTGTCAGCCTATACGCCCGAGGACAGGGATTGGGTTGCCGAATGGATGGGAGATACCTTCGCTGCTTCTTTGCAAGAAACCTTGCAGAAAATGATACAGCGCGGCGAAATCCACGGCAAGATTGTCAACCAGGACTATGTTCCGGAAGCATCGATCAACCTTTCCCCGCAACGCCTGGCCCCCTTCTTTGATAACCTGACTGCCTCACAGGCGTGGGTCAGTGAGGAGGAGATGATCCAAGCCATCCCTGAACTGGCCGGCATCAAGAGCCAGGAGGCGCAGGCGTTAGTTCGCGCCACTCTGGCGTCTGTGCAATACTTCTCCATGGGAGGTGGCCGCTGGACAACTGCTGATCTGTACACACGGCTCAACCGCGAAGTGCCGCGAGGCCTGCCGGTGCCGCATATCCGCTCGAAGCTGGATATCTGGACCGAACAAGATAGGCGCGATCTGGGTCAAAGCCGGCAGAAATCTTTGCCTGCGGAAGCCCGTCAATTCTTGGAGGAATTGGGCGAGGACATCGCTCGGCCTCGGGCCTCTGTACAGGCTTGGCAGCCTCCATCCATCCCGATTAAGCTGCCCACGCTGAACTACCTGCACATCACCCAGGCATATTTTCCCATCGGCCATCTTGTTCACGCCTTCGCTCCCGATGTGCGCTTGGTGTTCGTTCAATTCATCGAGGGCGAACACCGGCCTTACCTGCTCGACCGCGACGCCGGCATGTTGAAAGCGCTTGAACCGGAATTGCTGCGCGCCAAAATCCTGGGGGATGGCATCCCGGCTGGAACATATCTCTGGCTCGAATACCAGGGTGGCGAGAACTACCGCATTGCGCCACGCCCTCTGTCATTCGAGCATATGGTTCCCTGTAAACTAGCCTACAAAAAAGATGGCCAGTTGCTTATCGAGCATACCGAAATCCCGATGCACTATGATGGTGATTCTTCTGTATTCAAAGCGGACATGCGTTTCAGTGATATCGAAGCCTTGTTTGCAGAGGCCGAGCAGGTGAACTACAGCATCCGCGATGTGATCGCTCTTGCCATTAAGGATCTGTGTGCGGCCGATCCGCACAACTGGGCGCACTGGCAAGATATATTCAACCTGGTTTTTCTCCGGCGCATGTGTTCCCCTAAATCGGTCTCATTTCTGCTTTACACCAACGCCTGTTTCGAGCAATTGGGAGGCGGTTATTTCCGGTTCAATCCATCGCGCATGGAGCAGCAACCTGCCAAGCAGAAAAAGAAGACATCCCGCCGACCTCAGATTGAATCCGGACCCCAACCTGAGGTACCTGAACCGTCTCCTGAAAAAGAGACCCTTGTTTCTCCAATAGAAGATCAACAACCGGTCACGTTGGATAAAGAAGTCCAGCCCGGCCTAATGTCTGAAGAGCCAACTCCGACTGAGAATGTTGAAGTACCAGTCTCGGTGAGAGCGGGAACAGAGGCTGCCCCCATGGAATCTGAGCAGAGCTTACCAAATCAAAGCCAGGAACCCAGAGAAGTGTCTTTATCGAACATGGACGTCGCCCGTGATGAGCCGGCGCAAAGCCTTGAACCACCTGCTTCTGAACCAAGACCTCTTGTGGCAGAAGCCTCCGTGCCACCTGTTCGGCGGTTGTCCGTTTTGGGGATGATCTGGCAACACCTGCGTCTTTGGCTGTGGAAAGTTTTTGGAGGGCACCATGACTGATCTCTTTGATGATGAATACTGGTCGAACCAGTTTGATATTACGCAGGATGACCTAAAGCGGGCTGCAGAGCGCCTAGAGCGCGAAGAAACCCCCCGGGACCTAAAAACCATCTCCTTGCGATTGATCACAGGCCGCCTTGAATACGGACATGATCTAAGCCCGGCAGTATTAAGCCAATTAACTGGAACAACATCTGTTCACCTTTGGGATCCGACCAAAGAATGGCAATTGGGGGAAATGGTTATCGTTGCGCATCAGCCCTCCACTCAGACTGAATATAGTTCATTTGTCGGCATCGTTGTCCAAGCCAACGAAAATAATGTTGTACAGATCAGGATTGATGAATTGAAAAAGACTATAAAATTTGCCAAGGCAATTGCAGGCAGTAATGAGGCCCAAGTGTGGTGCGAAACTGTGCGAAAAACAGTAGAAAGAAAATTACAATCAACCAGAGTTGGTGATCAAGCAGAGGGTATCCTGCTCAAACATGGTAATCGCATCCTAAGCAGGCTCTCGGAGGCTTTACAATCTGATCCACAATTTACAGGTTTTGAAGGCAAGTGGTACCTGACCCGCAAATTGCCTGTATTGGAGGCCAAGGCTTTGCAGAAAATGCACCAGCACCTGCGAGGAGGTGCGGCGGGCACCTTGGACGAAATCGCATCCTCGGTCGAAAGTTCGTCTTCGGATGATGAAGCCTTGCTTCGCCTGGCGGTCTATGCGGCGCTGCAAAATCAACCGGAGCGTTTCGAGAACACCGGTACGCCAGCTCGCCCGCAGTGGAAGGCCCGCATGCCCGAGCCGGCACAGGCCGAGGTGCTATATTATGCCTATGACCCCAAGACTTATGAGATTCTGTGCCAGCCAGGCCAGCGATTGACCCAAAAGCAAGCCCTGCGCCTGCAAGAATTAGGACTTTATGAACACGTTGTCACCTTTGCCGCATGACTGCCCCTTTCAGTTCTGATTCGCCGCTTGTTCAAGCCATTGCCGCCCTCCTACGCCAGGATCCGGAAGGACTGCTCGCCCCGGAAATCAAGCGCGCCCTTACTCGCCAGGGCCGTCCCGGTGTGCAGGAAAGCGACATCGAGGCAATCGCTCGCTTGCCCGATTTCCGCCGCCTGCCCGGTGGCCGCATTGTTTTGCGAGAACTCGAGCCCGATTATGCCCCACCGGTAGAAGAAAAACAGGCTGAGCGTCCGGAATTGCCCTATGAACGATACCCATCCACACTCAAAGATTGTCCTTCGCTGGAGGCTTACGTTATCTTCGATGTTGAAACGAACGGCCTTGATCCGCAGCGCAATGACTTTTTCCAGTTGAGCGCCATCAAGGTGGTGGGTGGCCAGGCAGAGAAGATATCCAACGAATATGCCCATGTCAATACAGACGGTATCACAGTAGCCTTGCGCGAAAAACTGCACTTCGACCGTCTGGGCCTGGAAGAGCGCATTGGTCACGCCGCGGCGCAAGCGGAAGTAGCCGGGCGGTTTCTTGAATTCGCAGGCGATCTGCCGCTGGTAGCGCACAATGGGACATTCGATTACGAATTCATAAAAAAACACCTGCCTGACCTTCGCAATCCTCTGGTCGATTCACTGGAACTAATGATCTTGGCCTGGCCAACCGAGCCATCGCACTCCATTGAGCCGCTGGCCGAGCGGCGTGGCCTCAAGGCAGGCAAACCGCGCTGGGGTGAAGTACTTGCCCTGGATGAGACTCTCGGCATATCACGCGCCCTGCAAGTCCAACCCGACGATCTCTTCCACAGCGCCATCTTCGATTGCTTGGTGTTGCACATCCTGTTCAAGGATGCCCTGGCCGACCTGCGCGCCTTGCCCGACATGGTACGTGCGCAGTTCAGGCATCTTTGCCCCAACCTGGCCGATTTGATCGCCGCGCCTGCTCTGCCGGCCGAGCCCCCCGCCAACTTGCACGATATCATCCCCTTGTCATCCTGGGCTACCGAAGCGTATGTGGCTTCATTGCTTCTGCAGCCTCTTGAGATCCATTGTGAAGAAGCCGCTGTTCTGGATGTCTATCATCAATTGTTGGAAAAGGCTGGATGGCAAGCACGTCTCCCTCAGGAGGAAATGATCTGTCAGGTCAGTGCACATTTTGCATCCGGCACGAAAGGCATGATCGAGGCTTCCACCGGCACCGGAAAAACCTTGGCTTATCTACTCCCCGCGTTGGTGCAGGCGCGATCAAGCAGCCAGCAAGTGCTGGTTTCCACCAGCACCAAAGCCCTGCAGGATCAACTGGTGCGCGATTTGGATAATCTGCTTGAGCCTAACCTACCGTTCGATTTCCGCTACACGGTCCTTAAAGGGCAAGAAAACTATCTCTGTTTGACGCGCCTGTGGACATTGGTCCAAGAAACCTTGCTTGGAGCTGCAAAAGAGGATGCGGCTTTTGAAGAGAAATTATGCCTGCTCTATCTTCTGCGTTTTGCCCAAGATAGCCTTGATGGCGACCTGCAAAATCTGAGCTACTGGATGCAGACCCGTTTTCCTGTTCTAGGTTATCTTACAACTCAGACCTCCTCCCAGCGCGAGTGTTGTGGGAATGCCTGCCAGTACCATGGTTACTGTTTTTACCCGAAAGCCCGCGCTCTAGCTGACCATGCCAATTTACTGATTGTCAACCACAGCCTGCTGATGGTGAAACCGTGGGGCGAAGACCGCATTTTCAACTTGGTACTTGATGAGGCCCACAACCTTGAGGAAGCCGCCACCAATAGCCTGACCGAGGAGGCCTCGCTGATCCAACTTGAAATGCTCTTGCGTCGCCTGCTCCAGCCCGGCGACAAACGCGGGTTGCTTGTGCTGGCGCGCAAGCATGGCGTTGAAACTCATTTACTGAACCAGGCAATGATAAGTGTCCGCCTACTGCGCAAATCCCTGCGCATGTTCGGCGGATACCTGCGCGAGTATGTGGAAAAGCGCGGTAAGAAAATGCATCCCAAATACGGTGTACATTTCCGTTTGAAAGAACCCCCAAGGAAATTCAGTTACTTCGCCTGGAAGCACGTTGAAGAGCCGCTCAACCATATTTTGAGCGATCTCGATCGCTTGCAAGCCATCACGGGCGAAATTCTCGATCAGCTCAACAAAGCTGGCGCGGTGGCTGCAACGCTGGCGCTTGAATTGCAGACAGTACGCAGACACCTTTTTCGCGGCAGCGAGAATGAGCTGGCTCAAAAGGAACTGTTGGAGGATATCCCGGCAGTCGGCTACGATCCGCTTGTGATTGTGCACTGGATCGAATTGGGCATCCGTGGAGAGGTCAAAGGCGAGACCATTCCCGTCAACCAGATTACCTGGGCCTTCAAACGCGCCCCTGTGCGCGTGGCTGAGGCGCTGGAAAAGTTCATTTACGCCCATACCCGTGCTCTTATCCTGACATCTGCTACACTCACCCTGGGTGAAGGGGGGTTCAATTTCTTCCGCGATCGCCTCGGTCTCGCGGGACATATTCCGGATGAATCCCTGGTCAAACTGCCGAAGGCTTTCAACTACGAGGAAAACGTTTTGTTGGGCCTTCCGGCCTATCTCAAGACCAGCGCGCGTTATGAGGATATGCCGCGTTTCAAGGAGGAAATGGCAAAGGAATTGGCTTGCCTTTTCCGCTTCACTGAAGGCCGCGGCTTGGTCCTTTACACGGCGCGTGACCGGATGGAATATGCCGCGGGATATTTGGAGAAAAGCCTGGAGAATATCCCCGTGTACTGGCAGCGCAGGGGGGTATCCACGCGAGCACTCAAGGAGGATTTTGCCCGCCGCGAGGAATCCATCTTGCTGGGTTTGCGCTCGTTTTGGGAAGGCATTGATGTTCCCGGAACATCATTGAGCTATCTGGCTATCGAAAAATTGCCCTTCCCGCTCTTCGATGATCCTATCATTGAAGCTCGCCGGGAACAAATAAGTTTATCTCATGGCAACGAATGGATGGACTACCTGATTCCTCTCGCCGCGTTGCAGTTCAAACAAGGCTTTGGACGCTTGATGCGCAAGGATACGGACCGCGGCGTGGTGCTTTTCATGGACAAACGACTGCGCGGCGATACATTCTATCGCGAGGCAGTGCTAGGCTCGCTGCCCGGCTATAAACGCACCGATTTCCACAAGCAAGCCGAGGAAAACCGCGAAACCTTCTACCGTTCCATTGGCGCGCACATGGAGACCGTCTTCCCCAATTGGGATTGGGATGAACGCATTGAGCTGTTCCCTTGTATCCGTGAAGAGGCCATTCCGGAACTGGAACGCATCCTGCGTGACTTCGAACTGCCGCTCCGTGTTCCAAAAGAGGAATTCCAGGTATATCGCGACCGTCTTGTCCAGGCTGCCAGCCAGTTGATCCAGGGTTTTCAATCCTTCCACCCAGAACAGGAGCAGGCGCTCCAGTCCATCCTTGCCGGCCAGGATACGCTGGTTGTGCTGCCGACCGGTTCGGGCAAATCGCTGACCTTCCAATTGCCGGCCCTGCTGCGCAAAGGCGTTACTTTGGTCTTCTCCCCGCTCATTGCGCTGATGCGCGACCAGGTGGAAATGCTGCGCAATAAAGGCCTGACAATGGTAGATTACATCGTCAGCGGGCAATCTGCCGCCCACCGGGATGATGTTTACCGGCGCATCGTAAAAGGCGATTTACGCTTGGTCTATATTGCCCCAGAACGTGTTCGCGACGTGGCCTTGAATGAAGCCCTGGCACAGGCCGATGTCATCCAGGTGGTAGTGGATGAAGCCCACTGTGTACATATGTGGGGGCCGAGCTTCCGCCCGGATTTTCTGAGCATTCCGAGCCTGTTCCCCAAAGACCGCCCGCCCATTGTGGCCCTGACAGCCACTGCCACTAAGGAAACCCGCCAGGTGATTACCAGTGTTTTGGAATTCCATCCCGATTTTGACCTGGTCACCAAATCAGTGGACCGTTCCGAGTTGAAGTTCATTGTCTACAACGAGAAATCCCCGGTCAACCGCATCATAAATAAGCCAGATAAATTACGCGTCCTGGTAAAGATCTTGCGCGCTGCCCAGAAAAATGATGAAGTTGCCATTGTATACACAGCTACAGTCCGGCAGGCTGAACTCCTGACCCAGATACTGAATCGATACGGTTTCACCGTTCGTCACTATCATGGACGAATGGATGCACAAGCGCGCGAGGAAGTGCAAGAGATGTTCCGTGAGGGGGCGGTGCGGATTATCATTGCAACCAAAGCCTTTGGCATGGGCATTGACAAGTCGGATGTACGTTATGTGATCCATTATGATGTACCTGGAGATCTAGAGTCCTACTACCAGGAATCCGGACGCGCCGGGCGCGACGGGAAAACCGCTTACTGTGTCCTGCTTTATCACAAAAGTGACATCTCCACCCAGAGATATTTTATCGAGCAAGCCTTTCCCGACGATGTGACCCTCAACAGCCTGATACTGGCCTTGCGGTCAAAGATCGGCGCAGATGGCCGGATATTAGTCCGACCAGACGACCTGATCGAAGAAGCGGGCGTGGAAGCAGAGCGTTTGGATGTTGCCCTGCATCTGCTTTCGCAGATGGGTTTCATACGCCGCTCCCATAATTTCACAGTTAAAGCCAATCTCTTGCTAAACTATAGTCCCGCATGGATCACCGGTCGCCTCGACTCGGAGAAGGCCGGTTTGTTTGCCTGGCTTATCGAGCGCACCGCTGTTTCTGACAGGCGAGGCGCAGTGCTCGATCTGCTTGCCGTCGCCGGATCCATTAACTGCAATCCGCTGGTTCTGGATCGCCTACTCACTGAACTATCGAGCAAGGGGCTGGCAGTCTACCGCCCCTGGGATCGGGGTTACATCCTCGAAGCCCAGCAAAAGCTACTTTCCGGAGAAAAGGTCTCCCTCGAAAAAGCCGAATCGGAGGCGCTAATTCGGCGCATGATGAAAAACTTGCAACGTGTGATCCACTACGCCGAGAACCTGGGGGCTGGCGACTGCCGCCGCGAACATGTGGTCAGATATTTCGATGAAAGGCTCAATAGCCGCCCTGCCGTTTGCTGCGATCTATGCCATCCCAACATGCCAACCCCGTGGCAGGATGTTCCATCCGAGGAGGCGCCAACCCTGCCGGCTGCCACCAACCCGGAGTATGTTATTTTACAGGCCATCCAGTGGAACGAGTCATTGCTCGAAGGTGAATATACCAAACCCTATACCAAAGGCACACTGGCCAAGATACTCAAAGGGGATTCTTTTGCGGCGGCGAAATCCGAACCCGACCCAATTAGACGCCGCCGCCGCATACGCCGCCTTGAGTCATCACCATACTTCAGTATCTTGCAAGGATTGCGCGGTGGTGAGAAGACAATTGCCTCTATGATCGACCGCCTGACGGTGCTGGGCTTGATACAACGCCGACAAATTTCATTCATTACATCGGATGGCGAAGTTACCTATGATGCACCAATTCTAAGTCAAGCCGGAGTGGAGCGAGCAAGAACAGGGAGATATTTCTAACAGGTTCATACTCGTTTTCCTGATCTAAAATCCGACAATCAGACTTCGATGTAATCGAACTATTTTCCTTTAGCAGTATAATCATATTGATGTCCCTCCTCACCTCCAAACACCTCCTCCTCGGCGTGACCGGCTCCATTGCAGCCTACAAGGCTGCTGACCTGGCTTCCAAGCTGACCCAGGAAGGCGCGTTGGTGGACGTGATCCTGACCCCCGCCGCGGAGAAGTTCGTCACGCCGCTGACCTTCCAATCGGTGACCGGGCGCAAGGCCTTCACCGAGGCGGACCTGTGGGGCGGCGAGGCGCATGTGTTGCACGTCGGCTTGGGTCACAGCGCGGATTTGCTGGTGCTCGCACCCTGCACAGCGAACACCCTCGCAAAACTGGCGCACGGCATTGCCGATAATTTGCTGACCATCACGGCGCTGGCAGCGCGCGGCCCCATTCTCATCGCCCCAGCCATGGATGTGGGCATGTTCAGCCACCCGGCCACGCAGGAGAATCTCGCGAAGCTCGTGGAGCGGGGCGCGCATATTGCCGGGCCGGCCGAGGGACGTATGGCTTCGGGCTTGGTCGGCAAGGGACGCATGGTCGAGCCTGCTGAGTTGCTCGGTCACATCCGCCTGGTTTTAGGCAAGAACGGAAAGCTGGCAGGCAGGAAGGTGGTCGTGACCGCTGGTGGGACGCAGGAACCGCTCGACCCGGTGCGTGTGCTGACCAACCGTTCTTCCGGCAAACAAGGCTATGCACTGGCGCAGGCCGCGCTCGATGCCGGCGCTCAGGTAACGCTCATTAGCACGCCGGCGGGACTTGCACCACCGGTTGGGGCGCGGCTGTTGGCGGTACGCACGGCGCAGGAGATGCTGGAGGCGGTGCGCACCGAATCCGCCGGGGTTGACGCGCTGCTGATGGCCGCGGCTGTGGCCGACTTCCGCCCGAAAAGGGTCGCAGAGAACAAGCTGAAGAAACGGGATGGCATCCCGCAGATCGAGCTGGAAGCCGCGCCGGATGTTCTTTTAGAGGTGGCAGGTCTCGCCTCCAGAAAACCCCGCATCGTGGTAGGATTCGCCGCCGAGAGTCGTGACCTGCTCGAAAACGCCGCATCCAAATTGAAGTCTAAAAACCTGGATATGATTGCCGCCAATGACATCACCGCCGCGGACGCTGGTTTCGGCGCGGAGACCAACCGTGTCACATTGCTCTATGCCGGCGGGCAGAAAGAAACCCTGCCGCTGATGAGCAAGGCCGAAGTCGCCGAAGAGATCGTCGTCCGCCTCGCCGCCCTACTGGAGAACAAGTGACCCGCATCCTGGTGATCTCTGATATTCACGCCAATTTGACCGCACTGGAGGCTGTATTGGCCGACGCCGGAGAAGTGGACGAGACGTGGTTCCTGGGGGACCTCGTCGGCTACGGCCCAGACCCGAATGAATGTATCCGCAAAATGCGCAACCTGCCCAACCTGACCTGCTTGATGGGCAATCACGACACCGCCACGCTCGGTAACCTGGCGCTCGAGTCCTTTAATAATGACGCCCGGCGGTCACTCGTCTGGCATCAGGAGACGATCAAGAAAAGGGGCTTGGCCTTCTTAAAAAAACTACAGAGCGAAGTGGTGACCCGCAACTCGGTCTCTCTGGCGCACGGCAGCCCGCGCGACCCGATTTGGGAGTACATACTGAACGCCGTAACGGCACATATCAATCTTGACTTCTTTACCACGCCCTGGTGCTTCGTGGGACATTCCCACATGCAGGTAGTCTACCAGTATCACCCCGAACAGGTCATCATGGATATCATCATCCCGCCACCAGGCGAGGCCTATGAACTCAAGGAGCGCGCCATCTTGAACCCAGGCTCGGTCGGACAGCCGCGCGACCGCAATCCACTCGCCGCCTACGCCTTGTATTACCCGGAGAGGAGCATCTGGGAGCCGCGCAGGGTAGAGTACGACATCGCCGCGGTGCAGAAGCGCATCCTGGATGCCGGTCTGCCCCCGCGCCACGCCGAACGGTTGGCCGGAGGCTGGTAAAATGGCATCCACCAACGAACCGGTCTGGCTGGCTTGGGCGCGCAAGCTGCAAGCCATCGCCCAGAATGGGTTGATCTATTCCCAGAACCCCTTCGACAAAGAGCGTTATGAGGCGGTGCGCCAGGTGGCAGCGGAGATGATGGCAGCCGGCTCGGATACCACGCTGGAAAAAGTTCTCGATCTGTTCAAAGAGGACGTGGGCTACACAACCCCCAAAGTAGATACGCGCGGGGTCGTTTTCTACGACGACGGCATCCTGATGGTCAAGGAGTTGCTGGATCACAAGTGGACACTGCCCGGCGGCTGGGCGGACGTGAACGAGGCGCCCAGCCTGGCAGTGGTGCGCGAGATCCGCGAGGAGGCCGGTTTCGAGACGCGCCCCGTAAAGCTGCTGGCGGTCTACGACCGCATCAAGCAGGGACATACACCCCCGCATCCTTTCAGCGCCTACAAGCTGTTCTTCCGTTGCGAGATCACTGGCGGCGCTCCGGCCGGGAGCATCGAGACCAGCGGCGCGGCCTTCTTCAAAGAAAACGGAATCCCGGAGCTATCCCTGGCGCGGGTGACGCCCAGGCAGATCGCCCGCATGTTTGAGCATTACCGTCACCCCGAGTGGCCGACGGATTTCGATTAGCGCCAACCTGCCGCGTACCACCTCAAATACTCTTCCACGTGCGCCCGCCAGTAGGCTTCCTCATGGTAGCCCTGGAAAAGATGCCATTCGTGGGGGATGTTCTGTTCGTTGAGAATGTCTTCAAGTTCGAGAGCGGTGCCCAGCCCGCGGTCATTATCCCCAATATCCAGGAAAATGCGCGGCAGGGAATCGGGCGGGATGGCTTTCAGCCATTCGCTGAGGTGCGGAGAGTCGGTCAAAAAGACGACTGGCGAATGTGCGCCCAATGCGCCGAATAGGTCCGGGCGGGTCAGGCCGAAGTGGATCGCCCAGCCTGCGCCGCGCGAGAGTCCGCCAACCGCGCGGTGGGCGCGGTCGGCGATTGTACGATAGTGAGCGTCCACGTAGGGAATGAGCTCCACAGTGAGGGCATCCGCGAAACCGTACTCAGTGGGTTGCTTCCAGGAGGGGTCGTAAGGCATGACGATGATAAAGGGCGGCGTGTCACCTGCCAGTATCAGGTGGTCGGCAACGTCCGTCGCGCCGATGTGTAACCACTGATTTTCATCGAAGTTCTGGCCATGCAGGAGATAAAGGACAGGGTAGCGTTGGTCCGCATTCACGCCGTAGCAGGGAGGCAGGTAGATAAGGAACTCCAGCGTCCCTTCCAGATACTGGCAGGGAAGACTGTTGGCTACATGCTGGCCGGGGATGGTGAGACAATGGGGGGCAGGGGGGAGGGGGGGAGGAGTTAGGAGGGTAGGAGTTAGGAGGGTAGGAGTCCAAGGAGAGGCGGAAGGAAGCAGGGGAACTAGGGAGGGGGAGAACGAGGGGGTAGCGGTGCTAGCTGTCAGAAGTGTAAAGGGGCTTGGAGACAAAGGGGGGGAGGTGCTGGGAAGCGACCTGCAGGCTGAAAGTCCGGCAAGGAGCGCTAATAAAAGTACAGGGGTGTATCCTAATTCAGGGGCAAAACGCCTAATATCTAACCGCGGAGTTCGCAAAGAGCGCGGAGAAGAGCAAGAAAAGCCTTTCTCAGCGTTCTCAGCGCTTTCTGCGGTTAAATCTGCCCGAGGCTTAAGATGCACCCAAAGTACAGAAGCTGCTTGACTGATATGCATGGTTCGCATTATACTCACAACTGCCGGGGTGTAGCGCAGTTGGTAGCGCACCGCGTTTGGGACGCGGTGGTCGGCGGTTCGAGTCCGCCCACCCCGACTGCTCCAGCCGCCACAGAGGGTGGTCGGCGGTTTCCCCTTCGGGGATTTCGCCTTGCGGGCTCAACGAGTCCGCCCACCCCGACTGCTCCAGCCGCCGAGACCATTCAGTCTCTCGGCGGTTTTGCTTAATCAGCCAAAGCGAGTAAAATTGAGACGAGGGACCAATCTGGAACGTATATTACCTTAGACATCGGAGGCAAGCATGAAACCTACAACCTGGATGTATGTCGGCGCTGTCATTCTTCTCCTGCTGGCGGCTTCTGGTATTTGCCTGGGAGGTTTTCTCCTTCTCGGCGCGGCCGGCGGGGCGCAAGGCGTAACCGGTCTCGGTACTACCGGCTTGTTTATCGGCGCGATCGCGCTTATCGGCGGGATCGTGCTGATCGTCTTCGCGGCGCGCAAGACCAAGCAGGAGACCGCCCAGAACGTCACCCTGAAAGTGGACCTACCCGGCGAAACCAAGATCGAGGCGATGAAATGCCGCTCCTGTGGCGGGGAGTTGACCGCCGGCAATATCAAGCTGGTCAACGGCGCGCCGATGGTCACTTGCCCGTATTGCAACACGATTTATCAACTGACCGAAGAACCCAAGTGGTAGGGGACGTGATGAGTGACAAGTGACGAGTGACGAGTGATAAGCGTGTTCGTTTCGTGAAACGTAATGCACATAAAGCGTATCGGAGGAACACCATGAAAAAGCGTTTCCTAGCTATTACTCTTGCCCTAATTTTTATCTTCGCCCTGACGAGCAGCGCCACCGCACAGGAGTACTCCTTCGTCCTCAACCAGCAGGTTGTTCACGTTTACTGGAACAGTGATGGCACAGCCTCGGTGGACTATTACTTCGTCTTCACCAACGATCCAGGGGCGCACGTGATCGATTTCGTGGACGTGGGCATGCCGAACAGCAATTACGACTTCGGCAGCATCACAGCCGACGTGGATGGGAACTCGCTGAATCCCTCATCAGATTTCCAGGGAGACGGCCCTTACGGCTTTTCCGTGGATATGGGTGCGTATGCCATCCAGCCGGGGAGCTCAGGCCACCTCCACGTCGTCGTCGGGCGCATCACCAATATGCTCTATAACGACACGAACGATCCGCAGACCTACACCAGCGGCGCGTTCTCCCCGGCCTACTGGACTACAGCGCATGGCGCCACCGATCTGACGGTGGTCTTCCACTTGCCTCCGGATATGTCAGAAGGCGAACCGCGCTATCACAATCCAGAGGGAGGCTGGCCGGGCAACGACGCGCCGCAATCGGCTTACGATACCCAGAACCGCGTGATGTACACCTGGAACAGCGCGAGCGCCAACCCCTCCACCCTGTACACCTTCGGTATGTCCTTCCCCAAGAAGTACGTGCCGGCCTCGGCGATCACTCAGCCCTCCATCTGGGAGCAATTGGGCATCAGCGCGGATACGCTCACTTCCTGGGCCTTCTTCTGTTGCTGCGGCCTGTTCTTCGTCGGAATGCCGATCGTGAGCGCGATCAACGGGCGGCGGCGCAAGATGCAGTATCTGCCGCCCAAGATCTCCATCGAGGGACATGGCGTCAAGCGCGGCCTGACCGCGGTCGAAGCCGCCGTCCTGATGGAGCAGCCGCTCGACAAGGTGATGACCATGATCCTGTTTGGCGTGGTCAAGAAGAACGCAGCCACGGTCCTCACTCGCGACCCGCTCAAGCTGCAACTTACCCAACCTCAGCCGGCTGACCTGCACGAGTATGAGAAGGATTTCCTGAAAGCCTTTAGCGACCCCAACGTGCTGCCCAAGAAGGGCCTGCAAGAAATGACCGTCAACCTAGTCAAAGCGGTCGGCGACAAGATGAAAGGCTTCAGCCGCAAGGAGACAATTGATTTCTACAAGAGCATCATGGAGCGCGCCTGGCAGCAGATCGAAGCCGCCGGCACGCCCGAGGTCAAGAGCCAGATGTACGAAGAGGCGATGGAATGGACGATGCTCGACAAGGATTACGATAATCGCACACGCCGCGTTTTCACCGGCCCGATCTTTGTCCCAATGTGGTGGGGTCGCTACGATCCGACCTACCGCCCTGTTCCAACCGGTGTGCCGAGCACGGCAGCTTCTGTGCCATCCATGGGTGGCGGACGCGGCTCCGTGCCTGGCTCGGCTTTTGCCGCCTCGGTGATCGGCGGCGTGCAGAACTTCTCCAGCCGCGTCATCGGCGATGTGCAATCCTTTACCTCCGGCGTGACCAACCGCACCAACCCGGTGCCGAAACCCTCATCCAGCAGCGGCTGGAAGGGTGGCGGAGGCGGCGGCGGTCGCTCCTGTGCCTGCGCCTGTGCCTGCGCCGGCTGCGCCTGCGCCTGTGCGGGAGGCGGAAGATGATTTACGATTGTTGAATTACGATTTACGATTGCTTGACGACTTGAGGACTTCCAATGAAATCGCTTACCGGTTGGTTTACTCGTAAATCGAAAATCGTAAATCCAAAATCGGGCTTGTATCACTACCGTTTGGAAAAAGACTCAGAGAAGTCCCGCATCCACCTGCGCCTCGACGCGGACGGGCACGGCACGCTGATCGTCAATGCCAGCCGCATCCTGCACCTCAATCCCACTGCGGCGCTGATGGCGCACATGATCCTGGATGGCAAGCCGGACGCTGAGATCGCCAGTACCACAGCAAAACAGTACCGGGTCGCAAGGAGACAAGTGGACAAAGATGTAGCCTCCTTCCGCCTCCAGGTCAACGAGTTGCTCCGCCCGGATGGCGCTTGCCCGATCCACGACCTGGAACTGGAAACCACCACACCCTTCTCGGCGCGCCCCTCCGCGCCCTACCGCCTCGACCTGGCGCTGACCTATCGCTGCAACAACGACTGTGCGCACTGCTACAACGTTGCCCCCCACTCCCCTCTTCTCCAAGGAGAGGAGCCGGGGATGAGGTCTGAACTGGACACCGAACACTGGAAACTGATCCTTGACAAAGCCTGGAGTCTCGGCATCCCGCACATCATCTTCACAGGTGGCGAGCCGACCCTGCGCAATGACCTGCCCGAGCTGATCGCCCACGCCGAGGCCAATGGACAGATCACCGGCCTGAACACCAACGCCCGCCGCCTTGCGGACGAACGTTTCGTAGCGCGCCTGGTGGAATCTGGCCTGGATCACATCCAGATCACGCTCGAATCGCACGACCCTGAAGTTCACGACCACATGGTGCGCGCCAAAGGCGCGTTCCAGCAGACTGTCAAGGGCATCCGTAACGCGTTGGTCAGCCCACTCTATGTGATGACCAACACCACGATGTTGCAAAACAATCGCTCCACGCTCCACGCGACACTTGATTTTCTGGCGGAGCTGGGCGTCCCCACCGTGGGCCTGAACGCGCTGATCTACTCCGGCCGCGGCGCGACAGTCGGCACCGGCCTGACCGAAAGTGAGCTGACCCCGCTGCTGGAAACCGCCCGCCTCAAGACCGAAGCGCACGGACAGCGGCTTATCTGGTACACACCGACGCAATACTGCGGCTTCGATCCGATGTCGCTGGATTTGGGCGTCAAGGGCTGCACCGCTGCGCTCTACAATATGTGCGTCGAGCCGGATGGCGGTGTGCTGCCCTGCCAATCGTACTATCACCAGCTCGGCAACCTGCTGACCGATGAGTGGGATGCCATCTGGAACCATGAGCTGGCGGTGCGCCTACGCGACCGGCAAGGGTTACCGGAGAAATGTAATGGCTGTCTCCTGCTGGCCGAGTGCGGCGGAGGCTGCCCGTTGCAATTCACCATGCAAGATGCCAGAGAGTCAACGCCAATCTACCAGGCTGAGCCTATCGCACTATGAAACGAAGCCTGTTCATCACCAGCCCCATAATCTTCATCGTCAGCGCCTGCCTCCCGCTGGCCGCACCGACGAGTGCTCCGCTCGCCTCGCCATCCCTGCCTCCGGCCTTGACTCCGGTTGCCTCACCGACCAGCAGCCCGTCTTTCCTCACGCCCGCCGGCGCTGAGAATCCCACAGAGATCGATGCGCGCCAGTACATCGAATACATCACAGAGACCATCGGGGCGCGCGGCTCAGGCTCCACAGAAGAGACTACGACCGCCCAGTACATCGCCGGTGTCCTCGCAGGTTTCGGCTATTCCTCTGAAATCCAGCCCTTCACGGATAAAGGTTACATCGGCGATACAGAAACGACCATCCAGTCTGCCAACGTGGTCGCGCTCAAGCCAGGCTTGTCGTCGCGTGAGATCATCGTTGGCGCACACTACGATAGCGCAGAGATCAGCCTCGGCGCCGACGATAACGCCTCCGGCGTAGGCGTGCTGCTTGCCGCGGCCGGGTGGGTCGCAGACGTGGACACCCCCTACACCATCGTTTTCATTGCCTTTGGCGCGGAGGAGGCTGGCCTGCTCGGCTCGTATGCCTACATGGATAGCCGGTCCACGGCAGAAATCCAGAACATCGTTGCCATGATTAACCTGGACGCGTTGATCGCCGGCGATATCAATTACGTCTACAGCGACGAGCAAAAGTCCGCCGTACGTGACTGGGCGCTGGCCTGGGCGCAGAATCATTCCTACGACCTCGAGACAATCAGGAACGTGGACCTGACCGACGAAGAAGGCTACCATGTCTCCGATTATGGCGCATTCAAGGATGCCGGCATTCCCTTTGCTTACTTCGAGGCCACCAACTGGAACCTGGGCGACCAGGATGGCTACACCCAGGTGGCTGCCAGTTATGGCGAGGCTGGCGTCATCTTCCACACCCGCTTCGATAACCTCGACTACATTGACAAGACATTTCCCGGCCGCGTCGACCAGCACCTGGATTTGTTCACCTCACTGGTGTACGCCATCCTGACGCAGTTTCAAATGCCGTGAGGCATAATTCATTATGATCCATTCGGAATACTCCTGGATAAAGGAACTTCCCGCCGAAGTGATGGCCTGTGATACAGACGGCATCATTCTCGAAATGAATGCCGAGGCCGAGTCGCTCTTCGCTGCGGACGGGGGCCGCGGACTGCTCGGCGCGAACGTGCTGGATTGCCATCCTGAACCGGCGCGCCTCAAGCTGGAAGGCCTGATGCAGAAACAGATCGCCAACGCCTACTACAACACCGAAAACGGCGAGAAACGTTTCTTCTACCAGGCGCCCTGGTACAAAAACGGCCGCTATGCCGGTTTCGTCGAAATCTCCTTCGCCGTGCCGGAGGATATCCCACACTTTCTACGAGGTTGAAACATGGATTACAAAGACTTTTCCTGGGTCAAGGAATTCCCTGCTGCCGTCACCGTCTGCAACACAGAGGGCGTCATCCTGGAGATGAACGACAAGGCCGCCGAGACCTTCGCCGAGGATGGCGGGCGCGCCCTCATCGGCAAGAACATGCTCGACTGTCACCCCGAACCGGCGCGCAGCAAAACGGAACGCCTGCTGGACAAACAGCAGAAAAACGTCTACACTATCGAGAAGAAAGGCAAGAAGAAACTCATCTACCAGACGCCCTGGTACAAGGATGGCGTCTATTCCGGCCTTGTCGAGCTATCCCTCGAAATCCCGTTCGAGATGCCTCACTTTGTGAGAGGATAGCTGATGGCAGATAGCAAATAGCCGATGGCAGATAGCAAATAGTCGCAGTCCATCCGCCATCCGCCATCTGCCATCTGCCATAAGCCATCTGCCAATCGCCAATCGTAAATCGTCAATCGTAAATCGAAAAGGAGTCTGCCATGGCTTCCATCCTGAATTTCCTGCGCGAACAATTCACCCGCACCCAGCCGCTACCCGCTGGCACGCACCACTTCCATTCCCAGCCCGATGAACCCGCTTACCGCCTGCACTTGCGCATGATGCCGGATGGCACTGGCATCCTGATCGTCAACGCGGCCACCGTCTTGCACCTCAACCCCACCGCGACCGAGTATGCTTTTCACATGATCAAAGGGACGGCTCCCGACGAGGCGGCCAAGCAGGTCGCCAAACGTTACCGCGTTGGGCAGACGACGGCCAAGCAGGACTTTCTCGACTTCACGGAACGCGTCCACACCATGGTTCACACCCCGGACCTTGACCCGGTCACGTACCTGGACTTCGAGCGCGTCGCGCCTTACTCCCAGGCGTTGACCGCGCCTCTGCGCCTCGACTGCGCCCTGACCTACCGCCTTCCCCCCGGGACACAGGCCGAATACGCGCCGGCCAAGCGCGTCGATCGCGAGCTGACCACCGAGGAGTGGCAAGCCATCATGGACAAGGCGTGGAAGGCCGGCATCCCGCATCTCACCTTCACCGGAGGCGAACCGACCCTGCGCGAGGATCTGCCCGCGCTCATCGCCCACGCTGAGAAGAAAGGCCAGGTCACCGGCCTGCTCTCCGATGGGTTGAAGCTAGCTGATACCGAATACCTGCACACCTTGCTCCAGACCGGCCTTGACCACCTGCTCTTCATCCTCCAGCCGGAGAACGAGGCTTCCTGGCAGGTGTTGGCCATGGTCATGCCGGAAGACCTCTTCACCACCGTGCATCTCACCGTCACGCCGCAGAACACCGGGCAAGGGATGGACATCCTCGAAAGGTTGGCGAAGCTGGAAGTCAAGAGCCTCTCCTTGAGCGCCAGCGAAGCCTCTCTCAAAGAACAGCTTGCCGCGCTGCGTCAGCGCGCCGCTGAACTGGGTCTCTCGGTCAAATTCGACCTGCCTGTGCCATATTCGGCAGAGAACCCGGTGGCGCACGAGACCATAGAAGATCAAATTTCCTCGGGTGCGGGCAAGGCCTGGCTCTATGTAGAACCAGACGGCGACGTGTTGCCAACGCAAGGCGAAGCAGATAAAATTCTCGGCAACATCCTGCGCGATCCCTGGGAGAAGATTTATCACTGATTATGGTGAACATTATGCCAATAAAAGGTATTGACCCCGAAGAAGTCCGTATTTTCAGCGGCAGCTCGCATCCGCAACTGGCGGCGGATATCGCCGGCTATCTGAACCTGCCACTCGATGAGACACACATCAAGCGCTTCAGCAACGACAACCTGTACATCCAGCTTGGCGCCAGCGTGCGCTCGCGCGACGTGTTCATCGTCCAATCGCTTTCCCAGCCGGTGAATGACCACTTGGTGGAGCTTCTGATGATGCTGGATATCGCCCGTTCAGCCTCGGCGAGAGAAGTCCACGCCATCATCCCTTACTTCTCCTTCGCCCGCTCGGATAAGAAGGACGCGCCACGCATCTCGATCACCGCTCGGCTGATTGCCGATCTGCTGGAGACAGCCGGCGCGACCTCGGTGATGACCATGATGCTGCATTCGCCACAGGTGCATGGCTTCTTCCACATCCCGGCCGACCCACTGACCAGCCGCCCGGTCTTCAAGAAGTATTTCGAAGGACGCGACCTGAGCAACTCCATCGTCGTCGCGCCGGATATGGGTCACGCCAAATCCGCGGCGCGTTTTGCCAAGGACCTGGACATCCCCGTAGCCGCCGGGAATAAGGAACGCATCTCGGATACAGAAGTGGTCATCAGCGGGCTGGTAGGCAGGTCGGTGAGAGGCTCCAAGCGCGCCCTGATCTACGATGACGAGATCTCTACCGGAGGCTCGATGCTCGAGCTCAGCAAGATCCTGATCGAGCAAGGCATCCAGGAAATTTGGGTGGTTTGTACGCATGGCGTCTTCGTGCGCGGCGGATTGGAGCGCTTGGCCGCCGTCCCCCAGATCACGGAGATCGTCACCACCGATACAGTCTGCCTCCCACCGGAAAAGCGCCACCCGAAACTGCACATCCTCTCGATCGGCCCGGTCTTCGGCGAGGCGATCCTGCGCAACTACCGTAAACAGTCCATCAGCGACCTGTTCGTCTATGGAGAAGAGGGCCAAGAGCTATGACCGATCCAATTCAAGCAGCCCGCGTTCGTTTCGACCAGGGCTTTTCCTGCTCGCAGTCCGTTTTCTCGGCTTTTGCCCCCCAATTCGGCATCACTGAGGAGCTGGCGCTCAAGATCGCCTCACCATTCGGCGGCGGCATGGCCCGCCAGGGAGAGGTGTGCGGCGCGGTGACCGGCGCGCTGATGGTCCTTGCCCTGAAGCACGGCACGATCACCCCTGAAAAGAAGGAAGAGATCTACAAAGTCTCGCAGGAGTTCATCCATCGCTTCGAGGCCAAGCACGGCTCGATCATATGCCGCAAGTTGACCGGCTACGATCTGCGCGTTCCTGAGGAGCTCAAAGAAGCGCACGATGTCAAGGTCTTCGAGAAGAAATGCCCGTTCTTGGTGGCAGATGCAGCCGAGATCGTCAGATCGCTCATTGGATAACCGCACTGCCGGCTATAACCGCTTCTCCGGACGCATATGGGCTGACATCGAAGAAGATATCGCCGAGATGTGGATGTACTTCACTATTTCAATCAACCGTAGGGGCGGGGTCGCCCCGCTCCTACGGTACGGCAGAGTTCATTGAACGTGCCTGACTATCCGCGTCCCACCTCATCATCCTATTGGGTAGTTCCAGGCAGGCTGCTGGCCGGCGCCTATCCCGGCAGCCGCGACGAAGAGCTGTCCCGCCGAAACATGGCCGTTTTTCTCGACGCCGCCTTCGACATTTTCCTCGACCTGACCTGCGAGGGCGAGCTGCCTCCTTACCAGACCTTTTTAATGGAAGGAGCTGCCCAGCGCGGCCAATCCATCCACTACCAACGCTTCCCCATCGTGGACAAAGGCCTGCCATCCGTAGAGACGATGACCGCCATCCTCGCCGCCATCGACTCCTCCCTCGTTGAAAGGCGCAAGGTCTACCTCCACTGCTTTGGAGGCATTGGCCGCACCGGCACCGTGGTCGGTTGCTACTTGGCGCAGCATGGGCAGCCAGGCCTGGAAGCCATCAGACGCTTGCAGGAACTCTACGCCACCTCCGAGCAGTTCACTTATTTTCCGTGCGCTCCAGAAACCGATCAGCAGGTGGCATTTGTGCTAAACTGGGAAAAAACCTCACCTCCCCAAACCTCGGGCCGTCCTAAAAGTCATGCTGAGCGTAGCGAAGCATCTCCTCGCTAATGAGGTGACCCTCCACTTTGCTCACACCATCCGGTGTCCTTCGGGAGGGTGAAAGGTACTTTGGGATGGCTATAAGGGTTCACGACCATGGACTGGCACGCTCGCTTCTCCCAACAGGCAAATTGGACGCGCGAACTGCGCCTTTATGCCTTCGCCAAAGCAAACCTGGCGGGTGCCGAGCGTATGCTGGAAATCGGCTGCGGGACGGGCGCGCTGCTGGCAGAAATCTCTACCCGCGCCGCCGTCTACGGGCTGGACCTGGAGCCGGGTCGCCTGCACGAGGCGCGGCGCTACGCCCCGGCTGCGCGCCTGACGCGCGCCGACGCTCACAGCCTCCCCTACCCTCCTGCCGCGTTCGACATCACCTTCTGCCATTTCCTCCTGCTCTGGCTGCACGCTCCGCTGCAAGCCTTGGGCGAGATGAAGCGCGTCACCCGCCGCGGCGGGTACGTGCTGGCGCTGGCCGAGCCGGATTACAGCGGGCGGATCGACCATCCCAAGAAGCTGGCGCCGTTGGGCCGTTGGCAGGCCGAGTCCCTCCGGCGGCAGGGCGCGGACCCCGATCTCGGCCAACGGCTCGCCAGCTTGTTTATTGAGGCGGGGATCACGCTCCTCGAAGCGGGCAAACTTCAAGGTAGTCCCGGTTATAACTCGGGACGCCAACGCGGATCGGATCTGCTCACACCGGAGGAATGGGAAATGGAATGGGCAGTGCTCGAGGCCGACCTGGCGGGGAACGTCCCGGCGGGGAAATTACAGAGAATGAAAAAACTGGACGAGGCAGCCTGGCGGCGCGGCGAGCGTCTCCTTTATGTGCCAACCTATTATGCAATAGGTCAAGTCTAAAAAAGTGCCTGATCCGTGTCCATCTGTGTCCATCTGTGGTTAAGAACGGTTTTCAGACTCAGGATTTTCACAAAGTAGATTGACATCTTCGCCATTTGTCATGCTGAGCGGAGCGATCGCGTAGCATCCCGTAGGGAAGCATCTCCTCCACCGTTATTGAGACCCTTCGGTCGCAGAGAGCGCTCCCTCAGGATGACATACCGAAGCAAAAACGCTTACTTTGTGAAAGTCGTGTTTTCAGACTCTCTAAGGCTTGTATTACAACGGGAGGGGTCTTATAATGGGGTTGGAGGTAGGTTTGACCGAGATCCCACCTGAAGTTTCCCCCGAAATTCCTGCTGTCGCCCCCGAAGCAACTCTGGATGTTGCGCTCGAAGCTCCTGCTGCTGTAGCAACTGAAGCGACCCCTGATGTTGTCCTCGAAGCTCCTGCTGTTGTAGCCCCTGAAGCAACCCCTGATGGCGCCCCAGGCGCTCCCACGGATGTAACTCCCCCCCCTGTTGCGGGCGCAAAGTCATCAGCCTGGAAGACATTCCTGTTCGACACACTGGAAACGCTGCTCCTGGCAATCATTCTGTTCGTGGGCATCAACACCCTCACGGCGCGCGTGCGCGTGGATGGGTTCAGTATGCAGCCCACACTGCAGAACGGCGAGTATGTGCTGGTCAACCGGCTGGCCTATCGTTTTGGCAAGCCGGAGCGCGGCGACATTGTTGTCTTCCGCTTCCCGATGAATCCGAAGGAAGATTTGATCAAGCGCGTCATCGGCCTGCCCGGCGAAGAGGTGACCATCGCACACGGCCAGGTATACATCAATGGTAATGTGTTGGAGGAGTCATATATCGCCGCCGCGCCAGGGTATTCTGGTAATTGGACCGTGCCGGATGGCTCCCTTTTCGTGCTCGGCGATAACCGCAACGATTCCGCCGATTCGCACAGTTGGGGCCTGCTGCCGGTCGAAAACGTGATCGGCAAGGCAGTGCTGATCTATTGGCCGTTCACCAACCTGACCCTGCTCCTGCATGGCCAGGCAGCCCTCGCCGCCCCATAAGGACATCATGTCCACAGAAATCGCCGACATCCTCGCGCTGGTAGACAAATACGAAAAAGAGCTTCCGGCCCCACCTCCGCCACTCAGGGCGCCGGTCGGGGCTGGCATCGCCGCCTGGATCGACCACACCATGCTGCGGGCAGATACCACCACCGGCCAGATCAAAAAGCTGTGCGAGGAAGCCCGCGAGCATCGCTTTGCCAATGTCTGCGTCAACCCGGCTTATGTCCCGCTAGCCGCGGGATTGCTACATGGCTCGTTCGTCGGCATCTGCGCCGTGGTGGCCTTCCCGCTTGGCGCCGACCTGCCGGAGTATAAAGCCTACGAGACACGCAGCGTCATTACTGCCGGCGCCTCGGAAGTGGACATGGTGATGAACATCGGCGCGTTGAAAAGCGCAGCTTACACGATGGTACTCAAAGACATCCAGGTAGTTGTCGAGGAGGCGCACCCGCGCAAGGCACGCGTCAAGGTGATTATCGAGGCCGGGCTGTTGAGCCGCCGCGAGAAGATCCTGGCCTGCCTGTTGAGCCAGGCCGCCGGCGCGGATTTCGTCAAGACCTCCACGGATTTCGGCGCCGGAGGCGCCAAGGTCGAGGATGTGGCCCTGATGCGCCGCGTCGTGGGCGCGCAGATGGGCGTCAAGGCCGCCGGAGGCATCCGCACCTTGAATAATGCCTTGGAAATGATCGCTGCCGGCGCGAACCGCATCGGTGCCAGTGCCGGCATCAACATCCTGCACGAAGCTGTGGCTCAAGGAGCCCATTAATGAGTGAAAAAATCGCCCCCGAGGCTGCTGCCCCGGAATCTTATCCCTGCAATGATTGCCAGGCGGGCGTCATGCGCCTGCAATTCATCACGTACTTTACTTGGTTGAGCGACGAGTTGATCACCGTTCCCAACTTCCCGGCTTGGATCTGCGACGTATGCGGGCGGCGCGAATATGATGAGCGCGCCATCTCCTGGCTCTCGATGCTGCTCAACCCCGACGCCGGCAAGTCCACCAAGCGGCCGCGCCGGCTGCGTCCGCCGCTGGAACCGGGCGATGTCGTCCGCCCCAGCGTGGAATAAGCTTGACCAGGTTGGGCGGCAATGGTAAAATCCGCCCGCTTGACAAGCCTTTCGACGGGCTCAGGACAAGCCCCCATCGTCTAGTGGACCAGGACGCAGCCCTTTCAAGGCTAAAACCGGAGTCCGAATCTCCGTGGGGGCACAGAAAAGGTCGCCGCAAGGCGGCTTTTTTGTTTCCATTACCTCCCCCCGGAGTCCGACGACTCCAGTCGTCGGCGTTCTTCGTCCGCATCCTCCCGGGGTCACACGAAAATGATGATTGGGGCTGCCTTTGTGGCAGCCCCAATTTCATTTTCAATTATCAGTTCGCCGAATATGTCGAATATGCTTTTTGGCTAGCCCGCGATTTCAGGGTTTGCCATTATCTAGGGAGTCTTGATCGATGTCAGGATCAGGTTGAACGCTTCCTGGCCGTTATCCCAGTATCCATCTTTGGTGCCGGCATACCAGACGATCTCGAGCAGCTTGCCATTGTGGGGCACATAGGTCACGCCGCACTTGATGGCCGTACCCATGCTGTTCGAGCCTTCGCACAGCTTGGTCGGGTATTCAGCGCCCAGGATAGTGACCGGACTGCCATCTGTGACTGTGATAGTGGGGAAGATGGTCTGGGTCGAGGCCCAGTCCGTCAGAGCCTGGGTGGCATCTGTGCCATCCACCACCCAGATCACCACCGAGGTCATCCAGTCTGATGAATTCAGCCACAAGCCATTCCCCACCCAGGGGGCGATCGGGATTTGCCAATCGGATGGGTAAGAGACGGTCAGGTTGTAATCGCTGCTGGTGTAGGAAAGCACACCTTGCAAGGAGCCAAGGATGGCAGGGAAGATCGCTTGGGCGTTGTCCCAATAACCATCTTTGGTGCCGGCGTACCAGACGATCTCGAGCAGCTTGCCATTGTAGGGCACATAGGTCACGCCGCACTTGATGGCCGTACCCATGCTGTTCGAGCCCTCGCCCAACTTGGTGGGATAATCGCTGCCCAGGATCTTCAGTGTTTCACCGTCAGTGACGGTCAGGGTTGGGAAGATGGTCTGGGTCGAAGCCCAGTCCGTCAGAGCCTGGGTGGCATCTGTGCCGTCCACCACCCAGATCACCACCGAGGTCATCCAGTCTGATGAATTCAGCCACAAGCCATTCCCCACCCAGGGGGCGATCGGGGTCTGCCAGTCGGGCGGATAGGAAACTTTCAGACCGTAATCAGGGCTGGTGAAGGAGACCCAGTCGGTGGTCTTGGCCGGCGGGATGTATGCATAATCCGGGGCTGGGGCGGTCAGCGAGTTGACGATCGCCATCAAAGTGGGTTTATCCTGCTCCCAAGTATCGACTGGGGCATAAGCGCTGATGTGGATCAGATCCGTGCCGTAAGGGACAACGGTGTCAATGCCTGTATAGTCCTTCTTGGCCATGGAGTTGTAGCCCGTCCAAGTGAAGGCGTCGTACTGGTTGCCGAAGACAGTGACTTTATCGGTACCGGTGATTTTACCGTCGGCAAAACCGGCTGAACCGCTGGTGATCCCAGTCTGGGCAGCAGTCAACTCCTCCGCAGGGGTCTTGGGGTTTTCATAGATCAGGGTGAAGGAGACCACATCTGCCCAATCGCTGCTAAGAGTGGTTACTCCGAGGCTGCCGCTGTTGGATAAGTTGTTCCAACCGTCGGGCGACTGGATCGTAATGGTCGAGGCCGGGTCGGTGAAAGGCACTGTCAGGGGTGCAGCGGTGGGTGCAGCAGTAGGTGCAGCGGTGGGTACCGGCGTGGCAGTTGGAGGAACAGGGGTTGGGGGCACTGCGGTCGGCGTGGCTGGTGCACAACCTACCAGCAGTGCCAGGCCAAGGAACAGGCCAGTCAAGTTGAACAGTTTTTTCATAAGGAGCCTCCTGATCGAGAATATGGGTCTCTGATGGTCTCAGAGAAGGTGAATAAAACAAGATAAGGCATGGCGCTTGCATTTAAGCGCTTAACTTCACTGGATAAAGAATACCACAATCAAATCAGCTTGTCAATAAGCAATTTAAGCGCTTAATTGCTCCATCTTTACCCTACTTGACAACTTATTTGGCGTGTGATAAGCTTGCATTTAAGCGCTTAACCAATCTCGGCGATAAATGTCACCCTTCGGAGAAGGCCCAAAGGAGTCCCATGCCAACCATCTACGATGTAGCCAAGGAAGCAGGCGTCTCAATCGGGACGGTGTCCTACGTAATCAACAAATCTAAAAAGGTACGCCATGAAACCGTGGAGCGGGTTGAACAGGCCATGCGCAAGCTCAACTACCTCCCCTCCGCCTCCGCTAAAGCCCTGGCCCTGGGGCGCTCAGATGTCATCTCGCTGGTCTATCCGAGCGGCGTGATCGATTTCCAGATGGTTCTCAACTCCATCACCCTGGCGATCGGTGAAGTGTTGGAAAAGACCGACTTTCGTCTAACCCTCCTACCTCTTCCCCAGGATCGCGAAATCCAGGCGCTCGAAGCCAGTGTCCAGTCGCGTCTGCTCGACGGAGCCCTCCTGCTCAATACCCTGATGAACGATGCCCGAGTGGCCTACCTGCAGAATACCAAGATCCCTTTTGTAATGATCGGACGTTGCCAGGAAAACCAGGGGTTGTACTTCGTCGACGCAGATATTGAAGCAGCCGCACATCTTCAGGTGGAGCACCTGGTTAGGTTGGGTCACCGCCGGATCGCCTACATCGGCTACCAGGACGTCACCGAGAACATCAGCAGCGTCGGCTTCCGTCTGCAAGATGCCTTCCGTTCCGCCCTGCAAGAATTCGACCTGCCCACAGATGACGAGCTCTTCATCCCGGCATGCCAATTGCCGGACATTGTCAACCGGATCGACAAGCTGTTCGAATCCCCCAAAGCACCCACTGCGGTTTCTGCTGCTTATGAAGCCGCTGTCATGTGCGTAATGAAGTCAACTTCCCGCTTGGGCATACGCATCCCGCAGGACCTGGCTGTTATCGGTTACGCCGACAGCCCTCTCTATCCTCTGCTTACTCCCCCCGTTACGGTGGTCTTTGATCGCTTGGTAGAACTGGGGCGCATTGCCACCGAGATGCTGCTGACCCTCCTGGACGGGCGCCAGCCAGAGATTCCGCAGATCCTGCTGGAGCCTCGCCTTGTCCAACGCGCCTCGACCGGTGAGTGAAACCAGCGCGTCTGATGGGCTCAATTAATATACCCCACCCATCCTGACCATCAACCACCAGAAAGGAATCGACATGAGCACCCATTTCCGACCGATGAAAATCCTGACCCTGATCAGCCTGGTCCTGGCAGTCTGCTTCCTTCCTGCCTGTGGAAACAAATCGGCTGGTACACCGGCTGGCAATCCGACCGAAAGCCCTGCTGGAAGCCAGCGCTCACCGGAAAGCCTGATCGTCTGGGTTTACATGAAAGACACCGAGCTGGCTGCCCTGCAGACGGTTGTGAATGCCTACCAGTCCAAGACGGGTGATACGGTCACGGTGATCAACTTCCCCTACTTCGAAATGCTCAGCAAGGTGGAGATTGCCTTCCCAGCCGGTGAAGGCCCGGATCTGGTCGAATTCCCGCATACGGACGCGGGTGTCTGGTCCCAGGCCGGTTTGATTGTCCCCTTCCCAACCGGTGCACTTTCGGACAACGAGCGCAGTCTATACCAGGCCAGCGCCCTAGACGCCTTCACCACCGATGGGCAACTCTACGGCATTCCCCAGATCGCTGATACGGTCGTGTTGATGTACAACAAGGCACTGGTCACAAAGCCGCCAGAGACGATGGGCGAGCTGGTCAGCATGGCCCATCAACTGACTCGCGATGACATCTACGGCTTCCTGGTGCTGGATAACAACATGTGGTTCAGTTGGTGCTTCATCAGTGGCTACGGAGGCTATATTTTTGGTCAGCAGAACGGCGCCTACAACCCGGACGATATCGGCGTGTTCAGCAAGGACACCGCCGACGGTATGAACTATCTGATGACCTTCCGCAACCAGGAAGGTCTGATTCCGAGCGACCTGGACTGGAACATCATCACCGGCAAGTTCACCGAAGGCAAGGTGGCCATGATGTTGATGAACGCCAACCAGGCGGGCATCTACCAGGCTGCCGGGGTGGACGTGGGGATCGCCGTCATCCCGCGCCTGCCCAATGGGGAGATGCCACATCCGTTGCTGAATGTCCACGGTTGGGGGCTGAACGCCTACAGCACGAAGCAGCAAGCCGCTTCTGAGCTGGCTGTCTACCTGGGCGCCCACCTGCCCGTGCCGCTCTTCCAGGCCGGCTCCGGGAATATCCCGGTACGCAACGATGTCCTAACCGACCCGATCATCGCAAACAATCCAGATGCAACCGCGGCCGTCCAACAAGTCCAATACGCTCAACCGGTGCCGAATATCCCCGAAATGAGCCTGGTGTGGACGCCGCTCAACAACGCTTTCGACTTAGTCGCCTCCGGCAAAAAGACAACCGCCCAGGCGCTTCTTGAAGCCACCCAAGCTATCCGGGACGCGATCGCAGGCCAGCAGTGACCAAGCGGCGGCTGACTCCGCTTCTCTTTCTCATCCCGGGCCTCGCGGCAGTCATCGCTGTGACCCTGCTCCCGGTTTTGTACAGCATCTATATTGCCTTCACCAACTATTCCACCAAGCACCTCTTCGATTATAAATTCGTAGGCCTGGAAAACTTCAAACGCATCCTGCTTGGAATCGACCAGCAAAACTTTCTGGCGGTCTTGGGTTGGACACTTGCCTGGACGGTTATCACGACCGTGCTGGACTTCGCTGTCGGCCTGGGACTGGCACTCCTGCTCAATAACCCGCGCCTGAAGGAACGCAACCTTTACCGCACCATCCTGATCTACCCATGGGCGCTGCCTGCTACCCTGACCATCATGGTATGGGCTGGTCTGCTCAATAGCAGCTTTGGACCTGTCAACCAGCTCCTGCATACCTTCAAGATTGCTGCCATTCCCTGGCTGACCGACCCGACCTGGGCACGAGTCTCTTGCATCCTGGTCAACCTGTGGCTGGCTTACCCCTTCCAAATGTCCGTATGCCTGGGCGCCTTACAAAGCATCGACCCAACGCTTAACGAGGCTGCCGCCATCGACGGCGCAACAGGCAGCCAAATCTTCCGCTATATCACCTTGCCACTCCTGAGCATGGCAACCCTTCCGTTGTTGGTCATCTCATTTGCCGCCAATTTCTCCGGCTTCGGCGTGATCTACCTGCTAACCGGCGGCGGGCCGATCTCCAGTATCGACCCGCGCTCCCCAGGAGCCACCGACCTGCTCTCGACCTGGATGTACAAGCTGGTCATGGGGGATGTTAGCAAATTGTATGGGGTGGCATCGGCAGTCGGCATCATCATCTTCCTGTTCGTCGGCGGCCTGACCCTAATAAACTCCTCTATGACCGGCGCGTTCCGGAAGGTCGAAGAATGAGCCAGAATATTTCCCTACCCAACGGATCGGGCGGTCGCGCTCCTCTTGTTGCTGCCCGCCGGCGCGGTAAACTGGCTCAATTCGTCGCCGTCAACCTGACCCGGCTGATCCTGCTGGTTGCCTGCCTGGCTACTCTCTTCCCGGCAATCTGGCTGGTCGCCGCTTCGTTCTCGGCTGGCACCAGTCTCTACAGCAGCGGGTTGATCCCAGCCAAGACCACACTAGAAAACTACACCAACCTTTTTAAAACATCGAGCTTCCTGCTTTGGATGAAGAACAGCCTGATCATCTGCACAGCTTCCAGCACCTTGACCTTATTCTTCACCACCAGCATGGCCTACGCCTTCGCCCGCTTTCGCTTTCCCGGTCGGCGCCTTGGTTTGCTGGCATTGATCCTAATCCAGATGTTCCCGGCCGTAATGAGCATCGTGGCCATCTTCCGCCTGCTGCAGGTCCTGCACCTGCTGAATTCACACTTGGGTCTGATCCTGATCTACGGCGGTACCGGCATTGGCTTCAGCACTTACCTGCTCAAGGGTTACATTGACTCGATCCCGCGCGAACTGGATGAGTCTGCCTTCGTGGACGGCGCCACCCATTGGCAGGTATTCACCAAGATGATCCTGCCGTTGGCCTCGCCTATGCTGGCGGTTGTCTTCCTGTTCAGTTTCATCGGTTTCTTCCAGGAGTACCTGATTGCCAGCATCGTCCTCACCAGCCCAAACTTGCGCCCGATAGCCCTGGGGATGCGTTTCTACATCAACGGTAACTACGCCCAGAATTGGACCGGTTTCGCAGCAGCTTCCATCGTCTCTTCCCTACCGGTAACGATCATTTTCTTCTGGCTCCAGCGTTACCTTGTGCAGGGGCTGACCAAGGGAGCTTTGAAGGGCTGATTCCGGAGAGACTCTTGCGATCCTCACAACCATCGGAGACCTGATGTTTGCAGAAATCCATTATTACAAACCTAACCTGGAAGAGGTCGTTCAGCGCTACAAGAACATGTACGCCGCCAAAGGTCCCGGACACGTGGCCGTCTATGCCATTCCTACCGCCCCGCCGGCCGAGCCCATCCCGCCGCTCAACACCATCGACTTCGACACCCGGCTAGAGGACTACCTGGACCTCTGCCTGCGCAATTACCGCGCCTGGCTGGAGGTCTACCGGGAAGTGCCGGACGATCTGCTGCCCACCTTTGGCCCCAACTTTGGCATCGGCGAGTACAGCGCCTTCATCGCAGGCCAGGTGGTGTTCACCGAGGACACCTCCTGGGCAGCGCCGGTACTCAAGCACCTGGCCGATATGAGCAAGCTCGAGCTTAAGGAGGACAACTACTGGGTGCGGTTCATGGAGCGGGCCATGCGCCATCTGATGTCCCGCACCATCTCTGCGCCCATTCCCCTGGTACGTGGTTATTACTCGCCGCTCGACCTGGCACATGCCCTGCGTGGAGAGGCGCTCTTCACCGATTTCGTTGACTCACCCGAACAGGTGCACCGCTTGATGGCCTTTTGCGCCGAGGCGATCGTCTGGCTTGCCCGGCGCATCCGTGCCATCCACGGTGAATGCTGGGGCGGGAACATTGCCGGCGCCTGGCTCCTGCCCGGTACCATCTGCATGTCAGAGGATATTGCCTGCATGGTCTCGCCGCGCACCTACGCCGAGTTCGCCCGGCCTTACACCCAGAAGGTGATCGACTCTTTCGGCTATGGCCAGATCCACACCCACTCGCTGGGCCTGCGGGTCATCCCGGAGATCACCCAGCTTCGCAATCTGCTCGGGGTGCAGATCGCCGAGGACCCCAACACGCCTCGCATTGCCACCAAGCTGGATTGGCTGCTTCCGCGCTGCCACAAAGTGCCGCTCAACATTTCCTTCACGCCCGGTGAGGTGCGCGCGAAATACGACTGGATCAGTCGTGAATACAATATCGTCTTTGCTTGCGTGGGCGTGGATGTGTCCGAAGGGCGGAACCTGGTGGAATGGATCCGCGCCCGGGCGGCCTGACTGGCAAGCAACGACAAGGAAAAGAACCCCGGATGAAATACCGCCCCGATCTGGACGCTGTGTTGCAGCGCTACCGGCAGTTCTTTGCCAGTCGCGAACCGGGACAGATTCTCATCCACGTCTTTGTACCTCCAGCCGGCAGCGTCCCCTACGACCTGCGTGAGTACGGGTTCCCCGACCCGGACGAAAATGCCCGCTATGTCTGCACTTACATCGAAAACCGCAAATGCTTTCTGAAAGGCCGCCTGGGCGTTCTGGATGACTATATTCCAGACATCTACATCCATCATGGCATCGGCCTGCACAGCGCCTACATTGGAGGCCGCCCTGTGATGGGTGAGGACACCAGTTGGTCCGAACCGGTCCTAAGAGATTGGGACGACTTGGATAAACTGCAATTGTCCGTCGACAATCCCTGGTTTCGCCTGGTCCGCCAGACTGCCGAGATATTCGTCCAGGAGTTCGGCGGCCAGGTTGGCATTCCGACCTTCTACCACTTCTCGCCTCTCGACATGGCCAATGCCCTGCGTGGCAACCAGCTTTTTCTGGATTTCGTGGATGCGCCCGATCAGGTGCATGCCCTGTTGGATTTTTGCGTCCGAGCAATCGTTTGGCTGGAAGAGCAGCTCTGGCCGATCACAGGCGATCTGCAGGGCGGGGCGCCTCTGTGGGGTAGTTGGCTGCCTGGTCACGCTGTAATGCTCTCCGAGGATATTGCCGACCTGTGCCGGGCTAGCTACTACCCGGTCTGGGCCGCCCCTTGGACCAGGCAGGTACTTTCCAGATTCGACGGCGCCCTGATCCACAACCACTCCAAGGGCTTGCATGTGCAGAAAGAGATCGCCGCCTTGGATGGCCTACGTGTACTGCAAATCTCTGAGGACCCGAACCAGCCGCGTCCCTCCGATCACCTGCAAGAAATCCTGGATGACATCCACGGCCTGCCTCTGCAGACCTATTGCCGCCCGGAAGAACTGGAACAGGCAGTCCAGATCGCCCAGTCCGGCCGGATGATCCTGCAGACCAGCGCGCCAGACATTCCCAGCGCCAATGAGATCGTTCACTACGTTAGGAAATATTCCCGCCTGAAGTAAAGCGGCTCCAAGTGAATTGCACCAGGCAGTTCCATTGTAAAGATAATATCAGAAACTTTATGCAGTCGATACCCTTTGCCGCCGCACCACCAGTACCCGCCGCGTCCGATCAGAGCGGATCTCATCCATCAGGTGTTATTCACCGTTCCGACCGCAGCCCGCGTGCCCCGCTGCCGCGCGAGCACGTTCGCCTGGGCTTGCGGGTCCGCGCTGGCTTGGATTGCGAACAGGCCTGGGTCTACTACACCACCGACGGTCGCGATCCCATCGGTCGCAACGGGCGTGCTACCCGTGGGCAGGTCCTGCCCATGCACCCGTGCGGTGCTGTTTGGGATGAGCAGTCCATGGCCTACGAGCGCCTCTTCGAAGCCTTCGTGCCCGGCCAGCCAGAAAATACCGTCGTGCGCTACACCCTGAGCGCCTATTCCCCACAGTATGGCGAGGTACCGGCCGACAAAGGTACCTATTACGCTTACCTGGCCAGCTATCACCGCCCTCCAGAGTGGAGCCGCGAGGCTGTCATCTATCACATCTTCGTGGATCGCTTCGCCGGTGCAGACGGGAACAGCCTGGATGGCAGCCTGCCCCTGGATGGCTTTATGGGCGGTAAGCTCTCTGGCATCACCGCCCGGTTGGACGATCTGGTCGATTTGGGCGTGGACACCCTTTACCTGAGCCCGATCCACCCCAGCCCTAGTTATCATGGGTATGACTGCACTGACCTTTTTGCGATTGAGCCCCGGCTTGGGACGCTGGCCGATTTCCAGCGCCTGCTGGAGGCGGCCCACGAGCGCAACCTGCACATCATATTGGACTTCGTGCCCAATCACTGGTCAGACCGCCACCCGACCTTCCAGGCTGCTCTCCAGAACCCGCGCAGCCCGTACCGCAAGTGGTACACCTTCGAGCGCTACCCGCACGAATACCGCAACTTCTTCGGAGTGCGTTCGATGCCCCGCCTCAACTTGCGCCACGCTCCAGTCCGTGAGCACGTCGTGGAGGCTGCTCTCTACTGGCTGGAGCTAGGTGTGGATGGCTTCCGCCTGGATTTCGCCATCGGTCCCACACCGGATTTCTGGGCAGATTTCCGCCGCGCTACCTTGCTCGCCCGGCCGGACTGCTGGGTTTTCGGCGAGGTGGTGGATACGCCGCAAGCTCAACTCGCTTTCCAGGGTTTGCTGGACGGCTGTCTTGATTTCAAGCTCATGGATGCCCTGCGCGCCACCTTTGCTGCCGGCGCCCGCAAGGCCTCCGACCTGGCGGCCTTCCTGGCCCGCCACCAGGGCTTCTTCCCGGAGGATTTCAGCCAACCCTCCTTCCTGGACAATCATGATCTGGATCGCTTCCTCTGGCTGGCGGGAGGCGACCAGCGCCGCCTCAGGCTGGCGGCGCTGTGCCAGTTCAGCCTGCGAGGCGCGCCGGTTATCTACTACGGCACGGAGGTCGGCCTTTCACAGCGGAAGAGCGTCTTTGATCAGAACTCCCGATTCGGCATATTGGAAGAGGCGCGCCTGCCCATGCTTCTCGACCCACAGGAGCAGGACCGGGAGCTGTTAAGCTTCTACAAGGAGCTCATCCGGCTCAGGCGCTCCCACCCGGCACTGCGCGCTGGCGCTTGGGACCTGCTGCTCGACGAACCGCACCTCATCGCATATCAACGAACCGACCGACAGGAACTCCTGGCGGTGATCTTGAACACCTCCGGCAAGGACCGCACCGTCCGCATACCCGGCCGGTGGGAGCGAGTCTTGTTCCAAACCCAGCCGGCAGCAGAACTGACTCCCAGCCCCGGATCGACAACTCTCTTTCTACCGGCTCTCTCTGGGCAGGTGATCGGGTAAGACGCTATTGGGCCTAAGCCCGCTCTACAATTCAAAGATTACCTGGCCGGACAGACGCCAGGTGAACCAAGGAGCAATGCATGGCAAAATCAATGCCCATGGAGACGCGCCAGCGTATATTTACCATATTCCCTCATGGCGCCATCCGTCCCGCTGGTTGGATCGAAGAATATCTACGCCGGGAAGCGGCCGGGATCACCGGCAACCTGGATCGTTTGTGCCAGGAATGTTCATCCGGCATCTTCTTTGAGAACAAGGTCGGCGACGAGCAAAACGGTGTCTGGAGCTCCTGGTGGAACGGAGAGTCGGAAGGCAGTTGGGCTGAGGCCTTTGTCCGGTTGAGCATATTGCTGGGCGATTCAGCGTTGTTCTCCCGCTCGGAGGATTATCTCGCGAAGCTGCTCAAGAGTCAGGAGCGGGATGGTTATATGGGAATTTACAAACCTGACTACCGCTTCCAAGTGACCGGAAAGAGATCGGGCGAATATTGGACCCAATCCAAGATCCTGATGACTCTCCTAACCGGATACCGGGCGGGCAGTCGGCAGGACTACCTTCAGGCGGTGGATCGCCTGGCAACGACCATTCTGGAAGCACACCGCAGGAGGCAGCCACCCGCTTCCGTGTTCGCCGTCCCCGACGAGGATGGCAGCAAGACCCATGGGTTGATGATCATTGAACCGCTGCTCGCGCTGCGCGAGATTACCGGCCGCGAGGACGTACTGGATTTCTGCGAATGGTTGTACCAGGATTACTCCTCCCATGAGCCCGAATTTCCAGGCGGTGACTGCCGCCTGCCGGCCTTGTTCGACCCCGCGCGCCCGTTCGTGGGTCACGGCCCTCACACCTGCGAACAGTTGCGCATCCCCCTGGTGCTATTTCACCATACCGGCAAGGAGATTTACTGGCATGCCTTCCGGGCAGGCATTGAGAAGCTTGACCGGGTTCGCAACCTGTCCGGCTCCTGCAAATCAGACGAGCTGATTGGCAGCTACCCGGCCGGTCTGCCTGCCGGGCAACGTACCTTCGCAGAGCTAATGGAAACCCTGCCACTCCCCAGTGCAGGATATGAATATTGCGCCACCGTCGAGCTGTCCAATACATATCTGTACGCGCTATCCCTGACCGGTGATCTGGAGTACGCCGACCGGCAGGAATGGCTGGCCTTTAATGCCGCCCAGGCGGCCTGGCGTGCCGACGGCAAAGCCATTCAATACCTATGCGCCGACAACCTATTCGCTGCAACCCGCCAGATCGGGGAGAGATGGGATTACTCTCCTACTCATGCCGATGCCGCTGTCTGCTGTGCTCCGAATTCCGGCAAATTGATACCGAATTACCTTCTCAATTCCTGGATGCGGGACTCGCGGGATGATGCCCTGGTCGCCCTGCTTTATGGCCCCAGCGAATTGCGCTTGGAAACCGGCAACGGTCCGGTAATGATCACCGAGGATACGTGTTATCCATTCGAGAACACAGTCCGCTTCCGCATCAGCCTAGTGGAACCGATGCAACTTGGGTTGAAATTCAGAATACCACGCTGGGCGTCCCACTACGCGTTGTTCATTAACGGCGAGAAATGTCCGGTAGATGAAGAGAAGCATGCTCAAAACCGGTTGATGGTTGTTGACCAGACCTGGAAAAATGGTGACGAATTGTTGTTCCATATGGATTGGAAACCTCAAGTTCATCTTGCCGTGGATCATTCTGCTGCTATCAGTTATGGGCCTTTGCTTTATTGTCTGCGCATTCCGGAACACGCCGAACATTACCATTCCTACCCTCTCGAAGGTTTTTGTGATACTGATTACTTGCCCGTTGGCGGTTCACGTTGGGACTATACCCTGCAACTTGAAAAGGATGGGGCGCCGGGCAAGTTTGTTCTCCCTGTCAGCCGTCCGGTTCAGAAAGGGGATTACGAATGGGAGCGTCCTCCGCTCACGCTCCATGCTACAATGCTCAACCAGGCGGCGCAACCTGAAATTGTTCAGCTTGTGCCCTTGGGAAGCACGATCCTCCGCAGGACTACTTTCCCCTGGGTACATTATCCTGACCGGGAGTAGGATGGATCTTCATTAGCATAGAGGTACACGAGGTTAAGACCGGGGTCCGAATCCCCGTGGGGGCACAGAAAAGGTCGCCGCAAGGCGGCTTTTTTGTTTCCAGTTATTAGCATCAAGGGATAAATATGTTTATTTACCATCTATCGTCGGATAAACACTATCCTCTGATGATAGATGCTGCCCGTGCTCAGTTCATAAACCATAATTTCACCGGCGAAAGGACCGCTTTGGATGATGATCTCGGTTCCACTGATGGGTAGGACCGGGCCGACGGATCCTCCCATCTGCAGCACACCATCTTCTATCCATATACTGCTCTGACCGAACACCTCCGTACTGGGCCTGCCGGATGGCAGGCGGGAAACGAGATCATAGTTACCTGCAATTTTCTGCCAAAGCGGGGGGATCTCTTCGCTCAATGGATACTCCGGGCAGATTTCATATCCGATCCCGCCCAGGTGGAGGATCATATAGTCTGCACTGATCTCATCCCCTGTCATGAATTCGACTTTCAACTGGCGTAAATCGACCGGCGCGCCGAGAAGACCTGCCAGCCCGAGTTCTGACAGCCAGTGGCGGGGTTGGAAGGTGTTTTCGCTCAATGGCTCAAGATTGAAGGAGAATCCCTGGATGCTGCCCTTGAGCTGATTCCCTTGCATGTAGACATCTATCACCTCACCGAAAGCGATATATTTTCCAACATAGTTTTCCAGGATGGTGCGCTCGATTTCAACGGTTGGCAGTCTTGCTTCGGGCGGATGGCGCCAACCAAATTTTGTCTCCAGCATCAATTCGAGAAATTCCAAGGCAAGCGGGACTGAAACATTCCCATCGAAAGTGTTGCCATTGGCGATGAGTACCACGCCCAACTTTCGATCTGGAAGAAAAGCCACCAACGCCCCGGTTCCTTCACTGGGACCGCCATCATGCCAGACCAGCAATTCAGAATCCAAAACACGGGATGTCTTCCAACCCAAGCCCAATGAGTGCGGATCGCGCGCGTCCGACGTCTGCTCGACGAACATCGCACCAAGTGTTTCAGGGGCGATCAACTGCTCCCCGTTCGCTTCCCCATCCCGAAAAATAAATTTCACGAACTTTACCATATCATCGATGGTGGCATACAAATTTCCAGATGGTACGCTCGTAATATCGCCCTGCTCAGAAGGGTAATACTCACCTTTATAAAACTCGTACCCAGGCGCGACTTCTATCGGATCAGGGAGGTACTGGCGCAGGAAGGCGCTGTGATCCATCCCAAGGGGTAGCAGCAATTCATCCTGCAAATAATCTGGAAAGGGTACGCCCCGCATTTCTTCCACCAGAAAGCCCAAGAGGTCGAAACCGATATTGCTGTATTTGTAGCGATAGCCGACCGGATATACCTGTTGGCAATCTTCCAGCGAGGCTACCAAGTCAGCCAGCACGTGGGGATTGAGTTCGACCCAGTGACATCCATTCCGCGGCAGGCCGGAGCGGTGCGTGAGGATACTGCGAATAGTGATCGGGCCGGAATCGGGGAAGCGGCTCTGAAGCGGAAATTCGGGGAGATATTCTGTGATCGGGGTGTCCAGATCAACCAGCCCGTCTTCCACCAACCGCAGGGTTTCGATGGCGGTGAACACCTTAGCGACAGACCAAAACCTGTAAACCGTATCCGCTTCTGCGGGTTGATTCTTTTCAAGATTTGCAATCCCGAACGTTTCCTGCCAGATGGTATTCTGATCATCAATTAGAGCCACCGCAATACTGGGCAGGTGTTTTTGTTCTATCACCTGCGAGATTCTGTATTCGGCATATTCGATGGTATACGTGTAATCGCCTGCCGGGATATAGGCTGGCTTCTGGGGAATGCGCGAACGCCACAGCATAACGCTCGCTAACAAAAACAGGAGAACGAGAACAAAGACCCGAAGGATATTCTTCCGTTTTCTGTTCACCGATATTCCTTTATTCTCATTCCCAGCGCCACAGTCGAACCGCCAGGAGCGAAAGTCCCACGAACCACGCACCCAGCACAGCAAAGCCAACCTGCATTGGGTACATCGGGGTCATGCCAACCATTGTCTGGCGCAGGAGATCGCTCAGATAGGTGAGCGGCATGGCAGCGATAATTGGCTGAAAGAAACCAGGCAGAAGATCAGCGGACATAATGCTACCCGAAAGCATCATCATCGGAAACTGGACCAACTGCCCGATTGCCGCCCCACTCTCCGCGGTACGCGCCAACCCGACGATTACGTACCCCATGCTGACGAAGACCAGCGTCCCTAACAGCACCGCCCCGATGAATGGAAGCCAGTCCTTTACGCCTACTTTAAAACCGAAATAGCCAACGAGCAAGAAGATCACAGCTTGCAACAATCCGACCGTGACGCGCCAACTAACTTCAGCCGTCAGCATGGTGGTCTTTGAGATCGGGGTGACGCCGATGCGGCGGTACACTCCTGTTAAGCGTTGGCTTATGACAGGTTGCGCAGTGCCAAAAACCCCAAGCCACAACAAGGCCACGCCAAGCATCCCAGGCATGTAGAAGTCCACCGAACGCAATGCGTGACTCTGAACAGGCTGTTCCTTCATCGTGAGCAAACGCGGCGCGCCGCTCATGGCAAGGTTGGTCTCGTTGATGAGCGTCCGCACGAATCCCAGCCCGATATTGGATGAGGCTTGGCGGCTCGAGTCGTAATAGACTTCGACAGTGGCAGGCTGACCTGACGCCAGCAATGCGGTCATGTTCTCATGCACGACCAGAACAATATGCAGCTCAGCCTTTTCCAACGCTTCCAATAATTCCTGCCGTGTGCCGGTGATCACTTCGATGCCTTCTTCGGTATCGGGATGAGTCACCCTGCGAAGGAATTGTTCTCCGGATAAGCCGGCATCTTCGTTCGCGATGCCAACACGGAGCGTGAAACTACCGCCGCCCGAAAACACCAGGCCGAAGAACACCCCAAAGGTAACAGGCAGGATCAAAACGAAGAATACCGAGGAACTACGTAGAAATTCCCTCGCTTGAGCCAGATAAAGAGCGGTAATGGCTTTCATGCCCGGATCCTCCGTCCAGTAAGTTTAAGGAACACATCTTCCAGCGTTGCCTTTCGCACCGACATATCGTGAAAAGTCGAAGCCAATGCCAGTTCGAACAACGTCGCCATCGTGCGCGGGACATCGGTAGAGTACAAAGTAACATGTCCGTTATCGAAGCGCACTTGGCTGACAGCGGGTAATGCCATCAGCGGTTCACGCAGCAGGTCGGGCGGCGCGCTGAACTCGATTGCAGTTTCATAAAAATATTTGCCGATCAATTCTTTCGGCGTACCGAGTTCGATGATGCGCCCGTGATCCACGATAGCCACGCGATCGCAGAGTAGTTCCGCCTCTTCCATGTAGTGCGTGGTGAGCAAGACCGTTTTCCCTGCTCCCTGCAAGCCACGCACCAGATCCCACAGTGCGCGCCGCGCCTGAGGGTCGAGCCCTGTAGTTGGCTCATCGAGGAAGAGCAGGTCAGGGTCGTTGACAAGAGCCAGCGCCACGGCGAGACGTTGTTTCTGCCCGCCAGATAACGCCCGGGTGAAGGTCTTCGCCGCTTCGGTCAGGCCGACGCGGGCGATCAAATCATCCACCGGAAGCGCACGCGGAAAGAGGTCGGCAAAGAATCGTACCTGTTCCCGCGCCGTGAGTTGGGGCAGGAGGCCAGTGGTCTGCAATTGCACACCGAGGCGGGCGCGGATAACGTGTGACTGGTCGGCTCGCATCATCCCCAGCAAAAGGATGTCGCCTTCATCTGCTGTGCGCAAGCCCAGCAAACACTCGACGGTCGTTGTTTTTCCCGCGCCGTTGGGACCGAGCAAGCCAAAGATCTCGCCAGCGGTAACATTGAATGTCAGCCCATCCACCGCAGCAGTTCGACCGTAGTGCTTTTTCAAACCGTTGACTTCAATGGCGTTTTCCATATCAATATCCTTGGAAAAAACTTCACTCTATCAAGAGATTTCAATCCTCAACCTGGATTCTCACCCACATTTCCGGCATGAATACAATTGTGGATGGAAGACCTCCTCCAGGTGTGGGTTCGAAACAAACATCATCCAGACCAACGGGCCAAGCGGTCTTTTCGTATGGAGGCGTCGCCTGAATATATACTGCTGCCAGTCGGAAATCCTGTTCCGGGATTTCGATCATATACTCCATTTCATTTGGCGTTCCCATCAAGCCGTTGGCGGCCAGCCAGCCCTCCTCATGCAGGAATCCGGTTCGCTCTGCCTGTGCGGCTTCGCTATTCCCGGTATTCCGGCAGCGCCAGGTAAAATCCTTGACCTGCTGCCAGGTATCATCACTCCGTTTATAAACAGCAGTTCCCAACGCTGCGGATGAGTGCATGATCGTAATTTCATCACCACTTTGGATGAACACGTTCGCAGCAATCGTCCCCGGCTCCTTTGCCCGGATGCCCACATACAGAAATTCGCCGTTCGCCATAAGGAACAACTGGCTTCCATCGGCAAAAGATTCGACAGTGGCCCCGTCCCACTCGCCCAGCGAGTGGCTGCCGTCGAGTATGGGGGGATTGCCTGAAGGGACAGTGATTGTAGGTGTCATTCTCTCTGCATCTTCCTCATGGACTTCACCTCCCGGAGTATCCGCCAGATCATCATAGGGGGTGGAAGTCACTCCTACATGAATTTCAGTAAGGGTCATAAGCGAAGCCTTGTGATATGGAGATTCAGCTCTGCTACATCCATAAAAAGTGAAAACGCAAACGATCATCATCAATAACAATGGTGTATTCCTTTTCATTATTCGTTATCCTCAGCATCCACATTTTCAATCTGCAAGATCGTCAATCCGAGTTCTATGATTTTCGCCAGCACACCATGCAGCGCGGCCTGGTCAGGAACAGAACCCGTTAAGATTGTGTCTTCGTCACAAATCATGATCTTAAAACCATCGAACCAGTCAGACCATCTTGAATCTAGATGGCCACGTATGCGAATCTTGTACGCAATCATTGTGTCATTCTCGTTTTTTTCCAGTGCGCTCATTCCGCTTTTGTATGTGAATGATTGTATCCGTCAGGGCATAGTTTACGCACCTATGGTTCTGGAGTCGTCCCCAAATTAGGTATTTCCATAGGGTATTTGGTTATAATTATCTGGTGTATGCCCAAATCCTGACCACCAAACTTTTCATTCCACCAATCCGTAAGGATCTGGTTCCTCGCCAGGGGCTCATCGAGCGCATCAACCGGGGAATGGAGGGCAGGCTAACACTTGTATCCGGGCCAGCCGGGTTTGGGAAAACCACTTTACTTAGCCAATGGGCTGCTCAATCTACAGCCCCCGTTGCCTGGTTGTCTCTTGATGAAGGGGATAACGAGTGGAAGCGTTTTACACAATACTTGATCCATGCCATCCAGGGGATCTTGCCTGGCATCGGGGGTGAGATTCTTGAATTGCTTCACTCCGCAATCTCACCGGATGTTGAACAAGTGGTATCCTCCCTTGTAAATCAGGTTGCAAAATGTAACCATCCTTTTTGTGTCGTCTTGGACGACTACCATGCCATCTCGGAGCCGGGGATTCACAAGTTGCTATTCCAAGTTATTGAAAACCAACCGCCGCACATGCACTTGATCCTTTCAACGAGGGCTGATCCACCTTGGCCTTTGGCGCGCTTGAGGGTAAAGGGGGAACTATCCGAGTTTCGCCTTCAGGATCTGCGCTTCAGCATCGAGGAATCCGCAATTCTATTGAACGAGGTTATGAAACTGGGGGTGCCTCCGGATTCCATTTCCCAATTGGATGGTAGAACTGAAGGTTGGATTGCTGGTTTGCACATGGCCGGTTTGTCGCTTCAAAGGCGCAAGGATAGTTCCGGCTTCATCCAGAGTTTCTCGGGCAGCCATCGGTTTATTTTCGATTATCTGATCGATGAAGTTATCCAAAGTCTGCCATCGGATATCAAGAATTTTTTACTCGATACCGCCATACTCGATCGCATGTGTGCTTCCTTGTGCAACTTTGTGCGTGAACGGACAGACAGCCAGCAGATGCTCGACCGCATCGAGGAAATGAATCTATTTGTTATCCCGTTGGATGAGCATCGAATCTGGTACCGTTATCATCAACTTTTCGGGGAACTTTTGCGGCAAATTCTGAAGCAATCCCACCCGGACCGGCTTCCCCTGCTCCATCAAAAGGCGCGCGAGTGGCATCAAAGCAACAACCTCATTAGCGAAGCAATCCATCATGGGGTGGCCGAAGGGAACATGGAACAGGTCGCCGACTTGATGGAGAGGAATATCTTCGAATTCATTGAACACCGTGAACTGAATGTGCTCAACCGGTGGTTGGATAGCCTGCCTCCGGAATTTATCGGCTCTCGACCGTGGTTAAATGTGGCTTATGCCCGTTCTCAACTCGCGATAGGCTCTGTTGAAGATGCAGCCCTGCACATCCAAAATGCCGAGTTGGTTTTGGAAAATCAAACTGGCCTTAGCACTGAACAGGTGCAGCATATCCAAAGTTACATCGCATCCATCCGCGCTGATCTGAGCGTCTTATCCGGGGATATTGAATCATCCATTATCCATTCTCGCCACGCTTTGCACCTGCTGCCCGAGGAGGATAAGCTGATGCACTGCCTGGTGGCATCCACATTAGGAACATCCCTCCAACAATTAGGACTATTCGATGATGCATCCAGCGCATTCATCCAAGGGATAACAGCCGGCAGGGCGGCAGGAGATTCGAACGCGGTGATCTCTCTGTATGGTGATCTAATCGGTCTGTTCATAGAGCGAGGCCAGCTTTACCAAGCATATGCTTACTGCCAGGAAGCCATGCAAATTACTGAAGCCAATTACCAGAAACATGGCCGAAATACACCTGGAGATGCCCATATCTATTTCAGATTGAGCACGATTTTGCGCCACTGGAACGACTTGGAAGGTTCTTTGCGATACGCAAATCGTTGCGATGGCATATTACGGGATTGGGGACTTCGATACCGGTTGAATTTCCTCAATCTTGCAATTGCGCTGCATGCGCTCGGCGACTATGCAAAGGCACATCAAATCCTTCGAGAGGCCGAGCATGTAGCCAGTCAGACTTCAATTTTCTGGGTGGAAGATGTAATAACCAGCCGGGTGTTATTCTGGCTGGTAGAGGGGAATATGGAAGCTGCCATGCAATGGGCTGTGGAGCGTAACCTGCATGTGAACAATGAAATCAGTTTTATTAATCATCGTATCTACAGAACCCTGGCCCATGTGCGCCTAGTGCAAGGTTTACAAGGGGATGAAGAGGCATTGGATGAAGCCTTGAACGTATTGCCCCGCTTGGTCAAGATCATCGAGGAGTCTGGCGCGGCAGCTTACTTGATTGATGCTTATATTATGCAAGCCCTTGCTCTTCAAGCAAAAGGCAAATCTCAACAAGCCTTAAAGCCACTTGGCAGAGCATTGACTCTGGGCGAACAGGGAGGCTTCATTTGGGTTTTTGTCCGTGAGGGTGAGAGCATGGGAAAGCTGCTTCAAGAAGCTGTCATCCATGGGGGGGCTATATCCTATGCACAAAAACTGCTGCAAGAGTTTGACAAAAATCGAATAAAGGTGCGGGAAGAGGAAGCGATTCTGCCACCCCTCGCCGAGTCACTCACCGAAAAAGAACGGGAAGTCCTTCGATGTCTGGAATCGGATTCGACTATTCCCGAGATTGCAGATTCGCTCTTTATCTCAATTGGAACAGTACGCACTCATATCAAGCATATTTACCGGAAGTTGAATGCTCACAGCCGCTTCGAAGCAGTTACCCGCGCCAAAGAGCACTGAAGATCACGGCGCTGGGCAGAATACTTGCATCGAACAGTGGTTGCGTGGATCGGTGATGGTCGTTCCATCGCGCATCTCGGCATCGCCGATGATCGAGTGGCAGGCGGTGGCCTGACCGCAATCGCTCCAGCCCGGATTGTTATCGTAGCTGACGATGATGAATTTAACTCCCGGCGTGGAGCAGGTGCAAGTGGTGACCGTTTGGGGAGTGGGCGGTGGAGGCGGCGTATTCGTCGGCGTGGAGGTGGGTGAAGGCTCTGGTTGCGGCGCAGATGGGCGCGGGTAGATGCCTGCATCCCAATCGAAATTCTCCTGCCCGGCCTGTAACTGGAACGCAAAAGTGCGGCCAGTATCTGGATTCGGGTCGCTGTCTTTCGTATCGTCCTTTCCATTATCCTGAGGGCTGAAGAGAAAGTCGGCAGGCAGGTCGAAACGCAGGGAATACGTGCCCGGCTCAAGACCGGCGAAGCTGTAATGGCCGTCAGCGTCCGTAATCGCTGTGGCAACTTGTGCACCCTGTGCATCATTGAGCTCCACGGTCACCCCCTTCACGCCTACCTCGTCGGGATCCTGGATACCATCCCGGTTGGAATCGAGCCAAACCAAATTGCCGAGGCTGGCTGGGCTGCTGGCGTTGGGGCTGCCCACAGCAGTACCGTTCGCTCCTTTATTACAGGCAATCAGCAACGTCAAGAGCAGCAAAGCATAGGAACATCGGATAACGGTTTTCATGGCTTTATCCTCCTGAGGAACCCCAGCAGCGCGCCTGCTCCATCCAGAAGCGCTACGGGAAGATGGTTGATGACTCTATTATAGGGAATTCTCGGTTTGGGTCAAGCGCTCGGCGGAGTCCGGAGTCCGCGTCGGCGGAGGCCGACGCCTCCAGTCGTCGGCGTTCTGCTTCCGACCAGCAACAACCCGCTCTCGGGGCAAGCTGGATTACTCACTAAACAACCTTTCGCAGAATGGACGCATCAACGACTCTCATCCAAGCAGAGCGGATGACATCGAATGGAAGATCCATAATCCGGGAGGTAAGATCAAAGAACATGGTGGCGCGGCGTTCTGGCTCGTACGGGGGCCATTCGGGCAAGCCAACGTGGTTGGGGTCGCCAGTGGCGGCGAAGGATGTCCAGGCAGCCATCATCGCCAGCGACAACCGGACTTCCTCGTCAGTTCCTTCAACCCGCATCATGTCCGCGATATCCGTGGATTTCAGTGTCCCGAAGATGAAATAAAGCTCCAGTACATGGGAGGCCGCTCCCATTTTCGGCGCAGGGTGCACAAAATTATAGAAATAGACTCGCGCGCCAGCCACATGCTGCGCCTCAACGAAGAGCGTGGCGGGGATGCGGAAGTGCTCGTCCGAGAAGAGGTGATTGTATTCCCTGTGCGCGGCAAGTTGAATGGCTGGTAGTTTTTTGCGGTACAGCTTCAGCAGTGTGTTGATCTGCTTGCTGGTTGCACCAAGTTTTTTTAATTTCGACAGGATGCTTCTTTTTACGAGAGTCTGCATCAGGCCGGGTTTTAGTATCACTCCAAAGAGCGGGAGCTCCTCCCCGTTGACGCCGATGATGACCGGCACATCTTTCGAACAGCCGCTGCGCAACAGGCCGTAAACATTCTCCGGGATGATCGTACCGTCAATCACCGGGTAAAAGGCGCGGTCGCTGAACAACAGCCGCCCGCCCACCTTTTTCTCCGCGCTCAAGATCGCTTCATAGGGTGCTTGCTGCAACGCCATGAGATCGTCCGAATCAATCTTCAGTTCCTTGAAGAATTTTCTCGTCCCGTTCCTGGCAAAGCACCGGTTATCCTCCTGCGATTCGAACGGGAACGCGCCGCTCTCGAGGATGGCCTTGTGAAACAACCCCTTTGCCAACGGCATGACCATCAGGTAGGCAATGGATGTGGCTCCGGCGCTTTCCCCGAAGATCGTGATGTTCGCCGGGTCGCCGCCGAACTCGCGGATGTGCTGCTGGATCCACTCCAACGCGCAGACCTGATCCTGGAGACCCAGGTTCGGCGAGATGCCATCCGCGTAGAGGAAGCCGAACGCGCCCATGCGATATTCGATGCTGACCACGACCACGTCCCCGCTCTCGGCTAACGGCCCGCCATAAGTGCGCGGCCGCGAACCGCTGTCGATCAGGAATCCGCCGCCGTGGATGAAGACCATCACCGGCCGCGAGCTGCCGTTCGCGGCGGGAGTATGGATATTCATCGAAAGGCAGTCTTCGGATTGTTCCAATTGAATTGGCGGAGTATCTGCATAGGCCTGCGGCGCGATGGGCGCGAATTGCGTCGCGTCGTAGACGCCGTCCCAACAATCGATGCCCTGTGGCGGTTTGAAGCGAAGCTCACCGACTGGCGCCTTGGCATAGCGGATGCCGAGGAAATCCTGGTGGCCGGGCTGCTGCAAACCCTTGATCTTCCCCAAAGCGGTTTCAATGATGATCTCTGTCGGCTTTTCCATTCTCACTCCAAGATCCATGCAAACACGTATTCCCCGCTGCTAATTTCCAGAGAGACGGAGTCGACTAGTTGACTGAGGTTCCTGTAATCGGCATCTTCTTTCAACGCGCCTTCCGCCGTGGATACCTTCCCAAGGCGAGCGTGCGGAAGCGCCACTTGCGCTGTTGTATTGGGCGACACAATAACCGTCAGTTCCATGTTGCTGCCATTCTGTTTCCACGCCGAGCGGACCTTCCCATAGCGGCTCTCAAACTCTGCTTCGGCATGGGCCAATCCACCGCCGGGCCGGGGCTGGATGGTGAACTGCTTGTAAGCCGGGTGAACCGGATCGAGTTCCAGACCCGCCACAACGCGATACAGCCAGTCGCCGATCGCGCCGAAAGCATAGTGGTTGAACGAGACCATGTTATCGCTGCCGATGGAGGATTCGTTGGTGCTGCCATCCGGACGGATGCCATCCCAGCGTTCCCAGATCGTGGTCGCGCCCAGCTTGATCGGATAGAGCCACGAGGGGCAGGTCTCCTGAAGAAGTAATCGATAGGCGGTGTCGGTCTGATCGTTGTTGCTGAGGGCAAAGTTCAAATACGGCGTACCGAGAAATCCGGTGGTGAGATGGTGCTCATGCGCATGGATATCGTCCACGAGACGCTGGACCGCAGTTGGTTTGGTGGATGCAGGCAAAAGGTCGAACTCGAGCGCAAGCACATAGGCGGTCTGGAAACCGTTCTTGATGGAACCATCTGAAGCCAGGAAACGCTTGCAAAATGCGGTCCGGATCCTTTCGAATAACCTTCGGAATTCTCCTGCATCCTGTTCATGGCCGAGGATGCCGGCAATCGTCGCGAGCAGCCGGGCTGAGTGAGCATAGTAGGCGGTCGCGATCCACGGCTTCTTCGCCATCCACTGCGGTCGGTCTTCTCCGGGCGCAAGCCAGTCACCGAAATGGAAACCGCTGTCCCAGATATACCGGTCGCGACGTAAGTAACGGCGCAGATGCAATAGATCCTTCAACTTCAACCAGGCCGCGCTGCGTTGTTCATAGCGGAACCATTTTTTCATGCTGGCATACTGGTCAGCCAATATGCGCTTGTCGCCGTAGACGAGATAATGCGTCCATGGGACGATGATCGCTGCGTCGCCCCAGCCGGAGGAAGCAAAGGGCAGGCGGAAGGTGGCGGGAATCCAGAATGGCACCGCCCCGGTGAAGGCGTGCGACACCGCCAGATCTTTCAGCCATTTTCGGAAGAAGCGGCTGACATCCATGTTGAAAGCGGCAGTGCGCGCAAAGACCTGCGCATCGCCCGTCCAGCCGAGACGCTCATCGCGCTGCGGACAGTCGGTGGGGATGTCGAGGAAGTTACCCTTTTCGCCCCAACGTATATTTTCCTGCAATTGGTTGATAAGGGGATTCGAGCAGGCGAACTTTCCGGTCGGGCGCAAGTCGGAGTGGATGACAATGCCGGTCAGGGTGGCGAGGTCTGCGGAAGGGTAGTTGCGGATGCGGGCATAGCGGAAACCGAAAAAGGTGAAGTGTGGTTCGTAGGTTTCCTGTCCCAGACCTTTGCAGGTGTAATTAATTTGCGAACGGGCGCTGCGATAATTATCGCGGTAGAAATTCCCATCCTTGTCGAGGATCTCGGCAAAGTCGATCGTGACCTGTTGACCTGCTTCTCCTTGCAGGGAGAGTTTCACCCACCCCACCATGTTCTGACCGAAGTCCACCACCGTTTCACCGGCAGGGGTCTGGAAGATCTTTTTGGCGGCGATGGTCTCGATCCGCCGCACTTTTACTCCGAGCGGGGCGACCAGCCGGTGGATCGGGTAGCGATAAGCTCGAGCAGCGGCCCAGTTGCTGTCATCGAAGTTCGCATCCAACCAATCGGTTTCGAGACGAGCATCGTAATCCTCGCCACTATAAATATCCGAGCGCAGCACCGGTCCGGTGGCAACTTTCCAGGATGGATCGCTGCCGACGAGTTCCTCGCTGCCGTCTGCATACTCGATGCGCATTTGCAGGAGGATTGCGCCAGTATTCCCCCAACGGTTACGCTTCCCGCCGAGTTCAAAACGGCCGCGGTACCAGCCCTCCCCCAGCGTCACGCCGATCATGTTCGCCCCGCGCTGCAGTTCTGCTTCGTAGACCTGGTATTGGATGTGGTGCCGGTACTCGGTGAACCCCGGTGTGAAAAGTTCGTCGCCGAGCCGTTGACCATTTATGTAAATCTCGTACAGTCCCAGCGCGCTGGCGTAGACGCGCACCCGACGTACGTCCTTTGCCACTGAAAAGGCTTTGCGGAAGGTATATGCCGGCTTGAACTCCTTGCGTTTCTCCGGGAAAGGGTACGTGATCCATCCGGCCTTCCATCCGGTAGTGGTCAGGATGCCCATCTCCCACCAGGCGGTCTCGCTCCAAGCCGATTCGTTTCCGTAATTATCCCAAACTTTGACGCGGTAATAATACCTTGTGCAGGAGGCGAGCGACGCGCCGCCGTATTCGATATACAGGGATTGATCGGTTTCGACGCGTTGACTATCCCACAAGATGCTGTCAAACCCATCGCTCGCGCTGACCTGTACCCTGTAGGCGACCTGACGGACGTTACGCCTTTCCGATACCAACTGCCAGCAAAAACATGGACGAGCCGCGTCAATGCCAAGCGGGTTGGTGGAAGATTCACAGGTGAGGTTGGCAATTATCAACATTGCATTCTCCATTCTTCCTTATGATAAACAGTCCCACAATTTCTGTACGAGCGGGATGCTGCGCGCATCGCCTTCAGCATATTCAGCCATTTTGTTCATCACATACGCCAGTGTGAGCTTGCGCTCAATGTCCATCACGCACACCGAGCCGCCCAGTCCGGTCGCATAGAAACTGCGCGGGCTGAGCAGCAGGTCTTTATTGAGCAGCATCACACCCAGTCCCCAGGCAGACTGGCGCCCGAAGGCGATCGCGTCCCTGCCGCGCGCCTGCACCGTGATGGCGCGCGCCACCATCGCGCCCGATAGCACTTGCCTGCCGTTGAATGATCCGCCATTCGCCAGGATCGATCCCAACTGCGCCACAGAGCGGGCATTCCCAATCCCGTTCCCGGCGGGGATCTCGGCGGCGTGACAGGCGCGGGAGTTGAAGAGCCTGCCGTCCAGCGGCGGGTTGGCCGCGATCTTCATGGCGGCCGGGAAAAGGAATTTCACCAAGGCCAGTTGGAAGGGCGTGAGAGCCTGTCTTTCTGGGACGATTTCCGCCACGCGCTTTTCATCCTGTTCAGGGAGACCAATGTAGAAATCGATCCCCAGCGGAGCGGTGATCTCGTCATGCAGGAATTGGCCCAGCGTTTTCCCAGTCACACGGCGGACAATTTCACCGAGCAAGAAACCATACGTGAGCGTGTGGTATCCGAGTCGGGTTCCTGGCTGCCACCATGGCTTTTCTGCTTCCAGTATGTGGGTGATTTTCCCCCAGTCGAAAATGTCGTCGAAAGTTACGCATGGGGTGAAAGCCGGAACTCCCGCTGTATGGGAGAGCACGTGCCGGACGAGGATCCTGTCCTTGCCGTGGCTGGTGTATTCCGGCCAATATCTGCATAGGGGAGCCTCCAGGTCGATCTCGCTCCGCTCCACCAGCAGGAGGACGCATAGGGCGGTGACCAGCTTCGTTGTCGAGAATACATTGACGAGTGTATCCCGCTCCCAGAGGCGTGAATGGATAGAATCGGCATATCCACCCCAAAGATCGAGCACCAGCCTGCCTTCCTGGATCACCGCCAGCGAGGCGCCGCACTCCTTGCCGGCGGTAAAGTTCGCCCGGAAGGCATCTGCCACAGGTTGAAAACGACTCTCAAAGCTGCCATCCAGCCTGAGGTCAGGAGGCATCCGCGACCTCCACTGCAGCCAAGGAAGCCTTCTTCCGGGCATGTGTTTCTTCCAGTTCCTTCTGCAAGTCCAGCAGGTGCTGCCCCTTGATCGGGTAGAGCCACAGCAGGATGAGGTTGAACAGGGTGACGATCTGCGGGACAAGCAGGAAGATGATCTTGATGCCCAGGAGCACACTCGCCGGCTGGCTTTCGGCAGGCGCGCCTTGAATGTACGCGAATGCCAGCATGATCGCCGTGCCGAGGGCAGGGCCGAAGGATTCGGCGGGCTTGACCAGCAGGGCGTTCATGCCGTAGAACATTGCCTCACGCCGCTGACCTGACTTCAATTCGTCCTGGTCGATAACCAACATCTGCATCGGGCCTTTGAAAACGGAAGCGCCGCCGAAGAACGCGTTCCAGGCAATGCCCACCCAGATCAGCCATTCGCGCGCCGGGTCGAGCACCAGGAAAAAGACCGTCAGTCCACCAATCATCTGCAGGATGCCGTAGAAGATCATCAGGTTGATCATCCCGGCTTTTTCACGCAGGCGCATGGCGATGATGTTGGAGATGATGCCGATCACCACCGAGCACAGGTAGTACCACAGAATGTTGTTCTCACCGATGATGTACCAGAACATGAAGGTGAAAGCTGTGTTCATCGTCCCGCCGAGTTGACCGATGAAGTTCATCCCGACAATACATAGGAAAGCCTTGTTCCAGAGCGTGTACTTTGCCGCCTTCCAGAACGGGACAGGCGTATCCAGGTGGAATTCTGGTTTTTCCTTGCACAGCTTGACCGTAAGCAGGTAAAGCAAGGGCGAGAGGACGGCAACGACCAGACTGGCAACCTTGATCTGCTGGTGGTCGAACGTGCTGACCGCCAGCAGCGGCAGCCCGAAGATGAATACCACGATGGTGCTGATCAGGCCGATGCGGGCGCGCTCATCCACATCCATGGTCATTTCGGGCAGGAGCGCCATCCAGGTCATCACCACCAGGGTCATCAAGGTATCGTAGAAACAAACCGTGATCGTGAAATGGAGAAAGAGTTGAATCTGGGATGCATGTTCAGTGGGTATCCACCAGATCGCCGCGAATGCCAGCGCCCACAGTGGCGCGCCCCACTTGATGTAGATCAACCGGCGGCTGCCCCATCTCTTTGCGTCGGTGGAATCGCTAATGTAACCCAGGATCGGGTCGTTGAAGGCATTGACCACACCATAGATCGCCAAGCCGATATACCACAGCTTCGGGTCCATCTTCAGGTCGTCGAGGAAAAACTTGGAGTAGGCGAAACCGAAGAAACCGACCATCAGCACTGTTGGAACCAGGCCCGCCAGGTAGCCAAAAACCTGCTTGAAGGGCAACCTCTCCTTGGTCTGCAATTTCTCGGTGTGGAACAATGTATTCATGGCGCAGTCTCCTATGCAATCAATCCGTCAGGTGATGCGAATATTGTTTCCTAAATAAATCAGCCACCTGCCGCAGGCGGCAGCTCAACCCCGACGGGATAGCTCCCGGCTTTCATACTCCTTGATCGCCTGCATGAAGTCCATCCCAACCGGCGCCCCTTTACGGGCGCAGTAGGCATCCCAAACAACATTGGACGGCATCGCCTTGAGCTCTTCCTGCAGCGCCAGGCGGCTGGAGTAATCGCCTTCTGTTTCCAATTGCTGGAGCTTCTGACGAGGTTCGAGCAGCGCCACGAGCAAGGCGCGCAGCGTAGCGCGTGCGCCGATCGTCCAGGCAGCAATACGGTTGATGCTGGCGTCAAAGTAGTCCAGGCCAATGTGGACGCGCTCCAGTGCGTCGGTGCGTACGATCTCCTGCGCCAGGGCCTGCAGCTCATCGCTAAACGTCACCACGTGGTCGCTGTCCCAGCGCACGCCGCGGCTGACATGCAGCAGGAGCTGGTCCAGGTAGAGCAGGAGCGAGGAGAGCTTATCCGCAACGGCCTCGGTAGGATGGAAATGACCGCTGTCGAGCGTCAGCAGGATCTTGCGGCTGACCGCATAGGCAGTGTAGAACTCCATCGAGCCAGTAACATAGCTCTCCGATCCGATGCCGAACAATTTGGGTTCCACCGCGTCCAGGTCGAAGCGCGGGTCGATCCGCTCGGTAAAGATGGTATCCAGCGCCTCCAGCAGGCGGCGGCGAGGACTTAGCCTATCGGCCGGGGTGTCCTTGAAGCCATCGGGAATCCAGATATTCGTTACGGCAGGTGTGCCGAGTTCGCGCCCGAAGTATTCGCCAATTTTCCGGCAGGCGATGCAGTGCTCGATCCAGAACTGGCGCACCGCCGGGTCGCGGTGGGAAAGGGTGAAGCCGTCCGCGGCCAGGGGATGCGAGAAGCAGGTGGGATTGAAATCCAGGCTGTGACCGTTCGCCTTCGCCCAATCCACCCAAGCCGAATAATGGCGCGGCTCGATCTGGTTGCGTTCCACCTTTTTATCCGATTCAAGATATATCGCGTGCAGGCTCAGGCGGTGCCGGCCTGGCAACAGCCGGTACACCAGATCCAGGTCGCGACGCAGTTCCCTCGCGTTGCGCGCCTTACCAGGATAATTGCCGGTGGCGGCGATCCCGCCGGTCAGCTCGCCGCCGGGATTCTCGAAGCCGCCGACATCGTCGCCCTGCCAACAGTGCAGGCTGATCGCGATGGTTTCAAGTTTTTTGAGGGCAAGTTCAGTATCCACGCCCAGTGCGGCATAGCGTTCGCGGGCGGTCTCGTAGGCGGATTGGATCTGCGATTCGCTTATCTTCATGGTGCACCGTTTAGAGGTTGTCCTGTTCAACAGTCAGCACAGCAATATCCGGGTCAGGGGCGGTTGCCGGAACCGCGATCTCGAGCAGATTCCCGTTCTGGCTGAAGGTCAACCGTTCGCCAGCGAACAGGCTGACGGTCCGCGCCATGCCGGGGAAATTGTCCACCAAAAGTTTACCGTCAGCGGGCCAGTCAAAGATGTGCAGGTAGATTGTGTTGCCGTTGCGTGTGGCTCGTCCCCAGCGTTGACCAAGCAGGGAAGTGTAGGTCGAGCCGTAGATGGTCTGGTTGTAGATCTTCATCCACCGGCCAATGTACTGCAGCCGCTCGACCGCTTCGGGTGGGAACTTGCCGCCTGCAGTTGGTCCAACGTTGAGCAGAAAGTTACCGCCGCCGCTGGCCACCTCAATTAAATTGCGCAACAGTGCTGCGGGTGGCTTCCAATTTTTCTCTGTTGGATTGAATGCCCAGGTCTTGCCCATGGTCATGCAGGTTTCCCACGGTTGAAAATGTTCGGGCGAGGGATAGGGTTCTTTGTCGATTGGCGTGAGTTCCATTCCGCCGCCGTAAAATTTTCTTCCTTGCTTGCGCAGCCAACCTTTGATCAATGGGATTCTATGCAAGGTGCATATCGTCCGCCAGAACTTATCGCCGTTTGGATCCATGGCAGCAAGCGGTTTACCGCTGCGCACCGGGATGCCTGTACTCGGAATGAATTGTTCAGGGGTGATGTAATCATAGCCTTCGCCAAGCCGGTCGTTGATCAATGTGTTCGGGCTGAGCGCGTGGATCAATTTGTGGAAACGTTCCGGATCATACTTGCCATGGTTGGCCACCCCGTCGAACCAGATCAGGGCAACGTCCCCGTAATCGGTGAGTAGCTTGCGTATGGCACTTTCCATGTAATCGAGATATCCACCCCACTCTTTGCGCTGCGGTTCACCGGTCCAGTTGGTGGTGGATGGTTTTCTCGTGTCGCGGTAACCGGGATGGTGCAAGTCGATCGGCGAATAATAAAATCCAAGCCGCATCCCGGACCGGGCGCAAGCCTGCGCCAATTCCAGGCAGACGTCGCGTCCGAAGGGAGTGTTGGTGATCTTGTAATCGGTGCCGGGCGCGTTGAACATGCAAAAGCCATCGCAATGCTTCGATGTGATGACGATGTACCGCATCCCCGCTTCTTTGGCAAGCCGCACCCATTCGTCGGGATTGAAGTCCACAGGATTGAACCGGGCAGGTAACGCGACATATTCTTTTTCGGTGAGCTTCACCGTTGTTTCGAACATGGTCTCGGTCAGTTCTGGTGACATGAGCGGCCATGAGGCCTCTGCACCAGCTACCGTATATGCCCCCCAATGAATGAACAAGCCAAACTTCGCCTCCTGGTACCATGCCAGGGATTGGTTTCTTTTGTGGTTTGGTGTGGTGGCTTCTGCCATGTGTTTATCCTTTTCGGTCTCTGATGGGTATTTTCGTTACTCGTGTTTTCCGAAATCTGAATTGCATTAGGTATCACGAGCGCAGATAGTTAAGGCAATCCCCGCTTGTTTGATCTTGTCCTCCCATTCCTTGCTGATCCCGGCATCTGTATATAGGCAACAGATCTGTCCTGGTAGAGCGAATGGCGTTAAATCTTCTTTCCCGAGCTTGTAGGATGTCATAGCCATCTCTCCACTGGCGAATTCGCCACAAAACGACACTTATCTATTATATCTTTTCGTCGTTTACCGTCAATATCATTGATATTTAGACAAATTTCGATATATCTGATGGAGCGTCAAGTCGTCGGCGTTCTGCGTCTGCATCCCCGTCGGGTACCTTTTATGCTATTTGGAATCGGATTGGTTAATGCCCTTTGGACACGGATTTCACAAAAAACACAGATTTTAAAGCTTTTATCCGTGCGAATCCGTGAAATCAGTGGCATCCGTGTACAGAATCACGGCAACTCCCGGGAGGCATAGAAAAGGTGACTACGAGGCTCGCTATAAAGAGCACTGAAGGTCAAGGCGATGGGCAAAATACCTGCATCGAACAGTGGCTGCTTGGATCGATGATGGTCGCTCCATCGCGCATCTCAGCATCGCCGATGATCGAGTGGCAGGTGGTGGCCTGGCCGCAATCGCTCCAGCCCGGATTGTTATCGCATCTGACGATGATGAATTTCACTTTTACGACAAGATGTATTAAGAGAAATCTTAAAAACATAGAGACGCCCGGTCGGGCGTCTCTATAAGGAGGAGGAGAGGAAATATAGAATGTAGGGAATGTTACTTGGCGACGACCTTGATCGTCTTCGGGCGAGCGGATTCGGCCTTGGGCAGGCGCAGGGTCAGTACGCCGTCGGTGATCTTGGCTTCGGCCTTTTCGGCGTCCACAGGGGCGGGCAGGCGCAGGGTGCGGCTGAACGAGCCGTGCGGCAACTCGCGCAGCAGGTACTCGGTCTCATCCTGCTTGAACTCGCCTTCCAGCGTGACCACGTCATCGAGGATCTGGATGTTGAGGTCGCTGGCCTTCAGTCCCGGCACGAGGGCGCTCAGCATGAACGCATCGTCTTCGTCGCGGACGTCCACAGCCAGGGTAAAATCGCGGTCGGATTCGCAGTAAGCTTGCCTGGCCCAGCGGCGGGCCATGCGATACGGGTAAGGGGAAACGTAGAAAGTCATTTTTGGCTCCTTTTCTTGGTAACGTTATGCCCCTATCTTATCGAGCGTGTGTAAGAATCTCGGAAGTGGAAAATAGGATTTGCATAAGAGAAATCCAATAGATGTATCTGATTCACTGACATATTTGGGAAACCGGCAATCTTGGCAAGACCGGCTCAAGAGAAAGGTTGGTCAGCAGCAAATTCAAATTGGGAAGGCGATCCAGTGCGGTAGAAATGCAGCGCTGAAGGAAA